>Ga0315279_10001968_pt1 | contig 32304 bp, 30 predicted proteins | sample YL17G06_20_MG_FD_203694 | JGI IMG/M metagenome (GOLD analysis project Ga0315279, IMG submission 203694) | Sediment microbial communities from Yellowstone Lake, YNP, Wyoming, USA - YL17G06_20 | ecosystem: Environmental > Aquatic > Freshwater > Lake > Sediment | place: USA: Wyoming | collected...
ACCGTTCACCTTGGCCATGGCCAACATCGGGTCGATGATCCTATTCCATGACGCTTGGTCGTACTTCCACATGCCGTGGATGATGCCCAGGCTCCATGCATCGAACGCGCCCAGGCGCACCATGTTCAGACCGATGCTCTTGCATAGCCAGAAGTATTGGAACCAGAAATCAGTGTAATTGTCGCTGGCCAGCTTGGTGTTCACATCGTCGGTGTATTTGGGGAACAGGTGGTTATGATATTGATAATTATACTGTGGATAAGGGTAGAAATTGAGAGGTATAACGGTCTGATCGTTGATGCCATGAAAATGGATGACACTGCCATTGAGCTGTAGATTGGTGCCGTTCACCGTGATGATGCCGTTTGAAGTTGCTTGTGGAGGTGAATCCGAGGCGCTAAGGCCCGAGGCCTCTATCATGGGGGCGAAGGCGCCAAGGAGCAGGCTGAGCGTTATCACTGCCCCCAGCACTGTCGTGCTTTGTCGCTTTGCCACATCCAGGAGATGCCTAGCGCCCTTTCTGAAGAGCTTTGACTTCTCGGGAGCCTCCCACTTTAGCAGGTGGGCACCTCTGGAGAGAGCCTGGCAGAGCTGCGAGTACGATTTCCAAGCGGGCACCAGATCGTTCTCCTCCGAGCGCTGGTATTCCCGCCGCTCGCGGCGTTCCTCAATCGCGTCCCATCCGATGAGATCAGTCTCGGTCGCATCCGGCGCGGTCTTTCCTCCTGTCGAGGCCGCCAGCATCCCATTGTCCGGACCTGAAGCTGCACCGGTTGTGCATATGTCCTTGCGACTCAGCGTCTCCTCAGGCCTCATTGAATATCTCCCATCTTTTTCGACGCACCAAAAAGGGGTGCCGGTCCGAAGAGCGCGAGACTGTTGCACGTTGGAAGACCGCTATGCGCTATAACTTTTTCGCGTGCAGTTTTCATCTTGCCCTCCCCCCATCCTTGCAGGTCCCGAGCTTATAATATAAGTAAGCACATCGGTATCATCATTGATACCCTTGACTGGCTAGTCGCCGGCAGTGGCAAGGAAAGGCACTGGAGCCATAACCAAAAAGTCGAACCTTCGGAGGTCCAATTTCCATGGAAAATAACTCGCTACGTCTTGAGCTCCGCTATGTCGCGGAACGCATCAAAACAAGGACAGGGATGCAGCGAAAATTGGCGGCAACCGCGTGGAGCCCAAAGGTCGCGCATCTGCCTCCCGGGGAACGATTTCTAGTGATTTCCCCTCACCCCGACGACGACGTCATCGGATGCGGGGGTACGATCGCGAAGTTGGTCGGCGAGGGCAAAAAGGTCAAGGTCACCTATCCAACCTTGCAGCCAGGAAACGGCTATCAAGCAGAGACAAGAAGGAACGAGGCGGTGGAGGCCTTGGGCATGTTGGGCGTTACTGACTACAGTTTCAACGACGCCCAGAGACCATCAGACCAGGAGATCGAGAGGCTCCTCGGCCAGGAGCTCAAGGCTTTTGCCCCGGACACCATCCTTCTGCCCAATCCCGTCGACAACAATGACCAGCATATGCAATTCAGCCTGTGCGCGGTCCGGGTGCTGAAGGGCCTAAGAAATGCTCCCGATGTGATGCTCTATGAGGTGTGGCAGCCAATTGCCCCCAACTTGATCATCGAGACATCGACCTTCTTCGGTGTCAAGGTCGAAGCCTTGCGCAAGCATCAATCGCAGCTTCGTCAGATGGATTTCGAGAAGGCAGTGACAGGATTAGATGATTATAGGGCAGCGATGAGCGGAATCAAGGGCAAGGCCGAAGCGTTTCTGTTCCTCGATGCCAGGCAATTCTGTGATCTTACTTTGGACCAATGAAGGAGAGCGCAAGAAGAATCCGCATTCTCGTATCTGGATGATCACCAGGACGGCTGGAAGGAGCGCGTTTTACCAAAAACCATATGAGTGCATACTCGATTAGGATACCCGTGAATCAAATGAGACTGTTAAGGACGGGAAAGGTGAAACAGGTTTACGAGGTGGACGACGAAACGCTGGAGTTCGTCTTCACCGACAACATCTCGGTCTTTGACAAGATCATTCCCACGGAGATACCTTTCAAGGGAGAGACCCTCTGCCGCAGCGCCGCCTTTTGGTTCCAGTTGCTGCGCAAGAATGGCATCCGCACGGATTTCAAGGAGCTGGTGCCACCGAATCGGATGAGGGTCAAGAAGGTCGACGTGATCTCCGAATACGATAAGCTCCATTGCGGGCTTACCAACTATCTGATACCTCTCGAGTTCATCAGCCGCCACTACGTGGCGGGATCGCTGAACGACCGCATCGTGGCGGGCGAGGTCGATCCCGAGGAGCTTGGATTCCCCAGAGGGCACAAGGTGAAGTACGGGGAGCGCCTGCCTCGCACATTCTTCGAAACGACCACCAAATTGGAGAAGGTGGACAGCCCCCTCACCAATCAGGAAGCGATCAAGATATCGGGCGTGACCGCGGAGGAGTTCGAACGGGCCATCGAGCTGATAGGCAGGATCGATGCCATCATCGCCTCGGAGGCAGGGGAAAGGATGCTCATCCATGTGGATGGCAAGAAGGAGCTGGCCTTCGATGAGCACCGCCGATTGATGGTGGTGGACACCTTCGGCACCGCGGACGAGGATCGCTGGTGGGATGAGGACGAGTACGCGAAGGGGCACTGCCTCGAATTGAGCAAGGAGGCGGTGCGCCAATACTATCGGGAGATCGGCTACTACGACAAGCTGGTCAAAGCGCGCAAGGCGAAACAGCCCGAACCGCCGATCCCTGCCCTTCCAGAGGCGAAGGTGGAAGAGGTCAGCGAGATGTACATCGAGATGTTCGAGCGCCTCACGGGCGAGAGCTTCCGGTGAGCTGGGCTCAAAAGGTCAGCCGCTCCCAGCAAGGATGAGCCAGGCCACCATGCCTTGCTTGATCACTTGCCTTTGCAATTAAGAGGCGCGGTCCACTTGAGCGTGATGTTCACCACGCCGGGCCGCCATTGGAAAGTGTCCTTGGATTCCAGGTCAGGGGTGATGTTGAAGGCATAGGCGTCATCCACCACATCGTATTCAACGAAATGAGGACCGTAGCAGCCCAGCTTCAAGCTCACCCCGCCGCGCAGGAAGGGGTTAGGGTCGACCCTAATCTGATAACGATGCGTCCCGGGGTCCAGGTGCTTGATATCCAGGGAATCATAGCTCATGGTGGTGAGGATCGGCCGACCGATGCTGTCGGTGAAGGTGATTATGATGCTGTGGATGTCGATAGACTCCTTTGCGTTGATCGCCAGCGAGACCTTGAACGGTTTCTTTTCTGGGACAGACTCCGTGAAATTGCCTTCCTCGTCCAGGATCTCTATCCAAGTGAACCGGGCCTTTCCGTTGCCCTTCCTCCTTATCACAGTATCCTCAAGGTTGTTCTGGCGGGTCACGCTCAGAAGGCGGAGGTACTCGGCCACCACTTGGCTAGTGGGCCCCTCTTTCTTCAGGGTTCCTTTGTCTATGAACAGGCCTCTGGAGCAGATGCCTTCCACCGCGGCCATGTTGTGACTGACGAACAGGACTGTCCGGCCACCCTGACTGACGTCCTTGATCTTGCCGAGGCACTTCTTCTGGAATTGGGCATCGCCCACCGCAAGCACCTCGTCGATCAAGAGGATCTCAGGCTCTAGGTGTGCCGCCACCGCGAACGCCAGGCGGACGTACATCCCGCTCGAATAGCGCTTCACTGGGGTGTCGAGGAACTTCTCCACCTCGGCGAACTGGACGATGTCATCGAACTTGCGCTTGATCTCCGCCCTGTGCATGCCGAGGATGGCACCGCTCATGTAGATGTTCTCGCTCCCGGTCAGTTCCGGGTGGAAACCCGTGCCCACTTCCAGGAGGCTGCCGACGCGCCCTCGCAGGATCACCTTGCCTCGGGTGGGGTAGGTGATCTGGGATAGGATCTTGAGCAATGTGCTCTTGCCCGCCCCGTTCCTGCCTATGACCCCAATCACCTCACCTTCGCTTACATTGAATGAGACATCTTGCAGCGCCCAGAAGCTGTCCTTCTCCTTCCGGCCTTCGCGCGACGTCCTGATAGGATGGGTTACCAGGTTCACGAGGCTTTCAGAGAAGCGCTTGTAGCCGCCCCATGCGCCGGTCTGGCCCAAGTAGTACCGTTTACTCAGGTCGCTCACTTCGATCACTGGGACTTCCATCAGATCACGTCCACGATCTCTCGTTCATAATAGGTGAAATAAAGCGTTCCGCCTACGAAAACAAGGACCGAAATGACGGCAGAGATGGCCAACGGGGTCCAGTCCAGGATCGGCGTGCCGAGGACGAAATCCCTCTGCGCGGTCATGATACCGGTCAACGGATTCAAGTAGAGCCAGGTCTGCAGGTTCCCCGCCAGGCTGAGAGGATAGATAATGGGGGTGGCGAAGAGCAAAAGCTGCACGAAGAAAGGGACGATGAAATAGACGTCTCGGTACTTGGCCGAGACCGCCGATAGCCAGAAGCCCAGACCGCAGGCCAAGAGCACTGTCAATAGCAGAGTGACGAGCAGCAGCGCCAGGGACAGGGTGAAGGCCACCTGGAAATAGACCATCAGACCGATGAGGACCACGAAGGCGACGCAAAAGTCCACCAGCGGCACGATGCAGGCGCTCAACGGCAGGAGTATGCGCGGAAAGTACACCTTGGTCAGCAGGTTGGCGTTGGCCACCATGCTGGCATAGGAATATGTGATCGAGGAGGCGAAATAGGTCCATAGCAGGAGTCCTGGATAGACGAAGATAGGATAGGGTATGCCTCCCGTGTCTATTTTGGCCACGCCACCGAATATCACCGTGAATACCAGCATGGTGAGCAACGGCTGTAGAACCGCCCACAAGGCCCCGACACTGGTCTGCTTATAGCGGATCTTTACCTCCTTCCAGACCAGGAAGTATAGCAACTCTCTCCTGGACCAGATCTCCGAGAAGTTGACCGTTAGCATACCCCTATCGGGACTGATCGTCTTTACCGTGCTCAAGTGGAATGCCCCATGTCAGAAGTGTATCCTTCCCAGCATCGGTATTGCAATAGACCGTTTATAATGGTGACTTGAGGGTCTGCCATGATCATTCATGCCAGCCTGTCTGCAGATCAATGCAGGATATGAGGCCGCCTTGATGGGTACCGGCATTGAGCGATCGTCCGATGCGATCATACATGCTTCTCCAAAGCCTTGCGATACGCCTCCACCGTTAGCTGGGCCACTCTCTCATAGGTGAAGTTGCTTGCGATGTGCTTGGACAGGCCCTCGGTCCTTGGTGCATTGAAAGCCTTACGAAGCGCCGCCGTTATCTGGTCTGGGTATCTTGGGTCCACATATTGCGCGTGCTCCTTGAAGTACTCCTGGGTTCCCCCGTTCTTCGTTATCACGACATTAGCGCCCGCCAATCCACCCTCGAGCGCCGCCAGGCCGGGGGTCTCGTAGTAGCTCGGGAGCGCTATCACCTTGGCCGCCTTGTACGCCGAATGCAGCATTTCGGAATCGTGGGGGATGGGCGGAAGGAACATGACATCCGGTCCCGCTTCTTGCAAGCACAATTTTGCATAGTCCTTGTGCGCGGGCTTGCCGACGATCAACAGCTTGGTCGGCAATCCGCTCGCCTTAAATGCCTTGATCATTGCTAGCACATTCTTCTGCGGTTCGATTCTGCCGATGAAGAGGATGAAGTCTTTGACACCGTGCTCTTTGATGAACAGTTCAGGATCGCCCCGCAGAAAGGAAGATTCTGCCGCGTTAGGCACAACGTAGCTTCTGGTAGCATCGATGTTGAAGAACTGCTGCAGCATTCCGAACTCTTCGTGGGTGTTAGGCAGAATGATATCCGATATTGATAGCAGCCGGCTGAGCTGGTCATAGGGGTCGAGTATCTTGAAGCCCCTGATATGGAACAACGGACGATAGCTCTCAGAGAACTTCTCGATGATGGAATCTACCCATCCCTTGCGGCTGTCGTCCTTTATGCCGGAGTGATGGTAGAATATTGGGGACACGGCCACCACGATGCCTCTCTCCTTCGCGAAATTGGCTAGACCACAGGACTCCGATGGAAAGGCACGGGGGTTGAAGAAGTGCACGACGTCGAATTCCTCCAGGCGATCGCTCCATTGATTGAACAGTTTCACTTGAAACCCAGAGGCTGAGGAATTGATCTGGTCCATGGTCTTGAGCATTTGCGTCTCGGCACCGCCATAATAGGAATTGGCGAGTTGATGGGTGATGTAAACCACTTTTTTCATTGATCTTCCGATCCCTGCCTAGCCATCTCCTGGTAGCGGTCATCATTCAATTGAAGGTATATGCAACTTCTGGACGAATTCCAGAACCTAGCTTCCAGCTTCTGACCGCTGATTCTGTGGAGCAGATCCTGCCATACTGGACCAAGACTTCTTTCATCAAAGGGGGAGGCTTTCGGTTTCTATGATAACTGGGCGGGTTGGATTTGGATGAGGATTCGCCGACGGTGGCGGGGTTCTATCGGACGGGATTGTGCGCTGATGGCTATGCGACAATATGTTCCAGGCTGCCTTTCTGACGAATGGTCATCTTCACGCCTGCGATTGTCGTTCTGGGAAGAAGGGTAGGCACGATTCGCTCGTTTTCGGGGACGTCAGCGAGGACGCTCGCGATGCCTGGTCCGGCGAGCGGTCAAGAGGGATTAATTCGGATTAAGAAACGTATTAGTATTGTTGGATTGATATTCCGCAAAAGGTGAGGGCTGCAAATTGAAATCTGACCAGTTCACTTCTAATAAAAGGATGCGCAAGGCAGTCTTGAAATCACTCGCGGACACGCCTTTAGAGAAGCCAGTTAGAGATACCTATAGCTTAATCTATTCTTATTATTCGCACGATATGAATCTTATTTATGATAAGCAGACTTATAAAATTATGAAGAAGGTATTGACTGACAAATCGAATTGTGTGGATGTGGGAGCTGCCACTGGATCGATATTGAAGCAGATGCGGAGATTTGCCCCTAACGGAGTGCATTATGCTTTCGAACCCTTACCATATCTATTCCATAAATTGGTTGAAGAATTCCCTTCCGTGAAGGTCTTCCCATATGCTTTGAGCGATTCTGAAGGCATGACCTCATTCTGCTATGTGAAGAATTGCCCCGGGTACAGCGGACTTCGTCGGAGGCGGTACGATTTTGACGATCCAGTGATAGAAGAAATCACAGTTGAGACGCGCCCCCTTGACCATATATACCCCCCTGACCTCAATTGCGATTTCATGAAAATCGATGTTGAGGGAGCAGAAATGCTCGTACTAAAAGGAGCGAGCGATCTGATAAAACGCTGTAAGCCCTTTATCGTGTTCGAACATGGGTTGGGGGCATCAGATTACTATGGTGTCACTTCTTGCGACGCATATGATCTGTTGGTCGGGGATTACGGCCTAAGAATTTCTTTGATGGAAGACTGGTTGGAGGGAAAGCCCGAGCTTTCCCGGGATGATTTCAAGCGACAATTCGATAATTGCACCAACTATTATTTTCTAGCGCATCCAAGGCCGTAGAGCCAGAGGCTCGGGTTCGATCTATTCTTTAATTATAGAATTCAAGTTCTTAAGAGAAATCGGGGCCCTTCGAAATATCATAGGAGTTTAACGTCAAAGTGACCAATTATTAATAATGACCTAACATAATGAACCTAGATGGCATGAAAGTCAGCACCGTCGTCTCCAATGCTAGGGCTGGATCGGGTGGGGGTATTGGGGTCAGGAGTATGATCTGCATGCTCTCGAGCTTCTCGGAGTTAAAGGTCATCCATACCGAGGAGAACAATGGTCTGGGAAGTTGGTGCCCCGAAGCGCTTTTGACACCGCCAATGCATGCGCTTATTCCCGAGACCACCAGGACCAAGATGACCCGTTTGATATATCATTATCGGAATGACAAGGGCGTATTAACCAAAGAAAAAGCGATTGAACTAAGAGGTGAGAGCCAAGCCATCCAAGTAGAGGCCCTGGACCTATGGTTCCTTGCAGAGAAGATCTCCGATGGGAAAGTCCCTCTGATTCTGCACGAGCACGATCTTCGATGGGAGCTGAACCACCTTACAATCCTCGACTCCCCGTTCTATGGGACAAGATTGGGTCGCATGAAGGTCACCCGGGGCCTCATGAGGCCATGGATGCTAAGAAGGGCGGAAGCGTTCGAATTGAGATCCATCCGCCAGGCAGCTCATGTGATCGTCGTTTCCGAACGCGACCAAGAGGTGCTTATGAAAAAGGTACCAGAAGCCGCAGGAAAAGTTAGTGCCATTCCTAGTTGTATTGATATACGACAATACGTACCTCATTATGGTCTCTTGGACGGTGAAAAGAAGCATATTGCCTTTGTGGGAAAGCTCGATTATATACCCAATTCTGAGGCGGTGAAGAGTATCTGCGACGATATCGCCCCCTCCTTTGGAGATGACATCATATTCGACATTATTGGCGCACCAGTACCCAATCGCCCTTCACCTAGGAACGTTATTTTTCATGGTTTCGTGCCAGATGTGAGACCGTACCTTTCGGCCGCAGATGTTTGCATCGTGCCGCTTCAATCAGGCAGTGGCATGAGGATGAAAATCCTAGAATACATGGCACTTGGCCGACCTGTGGTCTCTACTGCCAAAGGCTGTGAGGGCCTGACGGTGACAAACGGGAAGAACATCATCATCGCCGACCGTTCGGATGAGTTCATCAGGGCATTATCGATGTTGCTTAAGGATGATAGCCAGGCCAAAGAACTTGGTCGAGAAGGGAGGAAGTGGGTCGAAAATGAATATGATTGGCGGGTCTACAAGGACGTGATGAGGGGGATATACGAAAGCGTAGTCCGCTAGAGCCAAGAATCATTACAATCTGGAGAACCAAAACACATGAATGCCGTTTCTTATCGGAACGTTCCGATTGAATCGTGCCTTCTGTGAATGGATATTTTGAATTGTGTTAATCCTTCATATCCGGCCAGAGGTCGGGGCAGAGTGCTAGTTAGGGTTAGGTGTGCGAGGAAGAACGAAGGGCATTGGGCTCCATCTGGTGTGTATCAATTGGACTTGCGAGAAGGTCGAGAGCATGCACGCCATGCTCCTTACCCTAACCCCCCAGCCCGAGACCGCCTTGGTGCCGAAAATTATTAGACCCGTCCTCATCAAATCCATCAAGTTATAAGGCAGACCGATATTAAACCATCCTTCTTTCCCCCAGATCAGTGACAAGCGGTCAAGCGGAGGGTCATTTGGAAGATATCTAATAATGCGCCAATCCATCAAGTCTGAGTAGAATCGGTGCCGGAGAAAGACATTGGATGAAAGTTGCGTTCGATGACCAGTGCTTCAGGATGCAGAATCTGGGCGGGATCTCCAGATACAACAACGAGCTGATGGCGCGACTGGCGGGATTGGATGTTCAAGTGGTCCGTAACACAAGCTACACTGGAAACGCTTTCGATTCGCATGGGAGGAGAGGGCTAAGACCGCGTCTCGAGTCCAGAGTCGAGGGTTACGTCCTGGGCAGCGTCAGATTGGTCACTGGAAGAGACCTGTTCGGCAAGTTCACTCGCAAGAAGGAGGAAAGGGAGTCATGGCTTTCAGATCAGAGCTTCGACATCTTCCACCCCACTTATTACGACCCCTATTTCCTGCCGCACTTGCATGACAGGCCCTTCGTGCTGACCGTACACGACATGATCCATGAGATATTCCCTGAGCATTTCCCGCTGGACGACCCAACCAGGGAATGGAAGCGTCGGTTGGCCGGCAAGGCGGCAGCGATCGTTGCGAATTCCGAGAGCACCAAAAGGGATCTGCTCAGGTTCATCGAGATCGATGAATCGAAAGTGGTCGTGATCCATCTAGGCTGTTCGCTGAAGGCGGATTCCGGAATCGAAATCCCGAATGCCCCATGGAAGCATTGGCAGTATCTTCTTTTCGTCGGCAACCGAACCGCCTACAAGAACTTCTTCTTCATGCTCCAGGCCTTGGAACCGATTTTTGCACGCAATCCTGAAATGAAGATGGTATGCGTGGGCGGGGGGGAATTCCAGGAGGCAGAGAAGAGATTCTTTGAATCGCTGGATTTGCGGAGCAGGATGCACCACGTCCAAGTGAATGACGATCATCTGGTTTCCGTTTACAGCAATGCCTTGGCGTTTGTCTTTCCCAGCTTGTACGAAGGGTTTGGGCTTCCAGTCTTGGAGGCGTTCGAGTGCGGTTGTTCAGTTTTGGCCAGCAAGTCCAGTTCTCTGCCAGAGGTGGGAGGGGATGCTGCCTTATACTTCGACCCCAAGGATGCATCGTCAATCTATGATGCCGTTGTCAAGGTGATCGAGGATGAGGCTCTGCGAGAGGAGCTGAGGCGAAAGGGAAGGGAAAGGCGGAAGGCATTCTCCTGGAATCAGACAGCTATCAGGACGAAGGAGCTGTATGAACAGGTGCTGCTTGCCCGCCGATGAGGTTCTATCGCCCGACTGGGTCAGCCCCGTCCCATTTGCCTGCCCGTCCACATCTTAAGCCTGCCGAAGCTGGCCTCGGGCCTTACCACTTTGCCAATTGGCCGCTCTCCTGCCCCCCTGTTATTGCACAGTTCCGCCAGCATCGGGAAGAGGTTATATTTGTCGAGCACCAATTCGCGACACCGATTAATGTCCGCCACCGTCTTCTCGTAGACCCTGGATTCAATTGCCTTCTCTATCGTATCGATGCTTCCTTCTACATCCCTAATTTCGATTCGAGTGAATGCTCCCTTGGGAAAATACTCCTCCAAGTTCGGACAGCCATAGTAGAATGGATAGGCGCAGCCCAGGAATGCGTCGCTCAATTTCTCTGTCCAATAGTGAGGGCAAGAGGTGTTCTCGATGGCAATGTGATACTTGTAGGGAGAGATGGCATCCCATTTGTCCTCGATATCCTGGAGCCCCCTTCCGAAAGAGTTGATGCGGTCCCCGAAGTGAGATTTCAGGGCCTTCGCGAACTCCGTCCTGCGTCGATGTCCTTCCATATAGGCAACATTCGAAGAAATGACCGAGAGGCACTTTTCTTTTTTGAAGGTGGTCGCATCCATGGCCTTCAGCTCATCGTATCCCTTGGAATAGCTGAGCATCTCCACCCCTCTCATGCGCACGCCCACCCACCATGGAAGAGCTTGTTGGGCGTTGATGACGTTGGGGTGCCTGAGGTCCTGGTGGGCAGTGATGACAACCCCGAACTGGTTCAGAAAACCAGGCTGATATTGCTTAAGGCCAGGGGGCTCAGCGGTGATGAGTATCGTATGGTCCTTTGGGACCTTGGTGTGCTCCTTGGTCTTCACACCTTCGCAGATCACCCACCAGTCGCACTCTGGGCATTCACGGTTGACGATGAACTGGCAATCATCCCATACGCCCTTGGAGCCCGGGGTCTGCCGCAGGTAATCAAAGCCAGGGCGGTCTGAGGATATCTTGATGGTCATCATGGGGCTGGCACACCGGTTCCTTAGTTGGCCAAAGACGATTGCTCCGCGCCACCTTATTATTTCGCCTTGTTCTCATGTTCGGTATTCGAGAATCAGTCGCACCAGCTCACTCCACCACCACCTCGATGACCTTGAACCCTTCGGGGCAGGAGACCTCCCCGTGCACTGTCTTTATCTTGAACTTGCCACCGCGTTCCACGCCCACCGGATGGCAGAGGCGGAAATGCTCGCATCCCAGGTTGCGGCACTTGATCTCCTCGAAGGTGATGGTCGACCCTTCCAGAGCGAACTTCTGGCCCACCCCGATGGTCGATGACAGCTTCTCCACTTCCACCACCCGGACGCAATCCTCGTGCATCTTGCACTCATGGTGCACATCGCGCACGCTCTTGATGCGGTAGGTCGCGCCCGGATCGAGATTGTAGCAAACCGCCTTGAGCTTGCAATCCCGGCAATCTGGCACGAAACCTTTGTAGATGAAGACCGCACCTTCCTTCGCCTGCTTCTCGCCGATCAGTGTGATCGTGACCATAGATCCATTCTCCTGCTGGATTAGATGACCTTGGTTATAGACGCTATCTTCTCCGCCGCTTCCGGAGTGAGTCCCTGATTGCCTAGAATCGTGAACCTGTCCTTGCGTATCTTGTGCGCCGTGCACAGTGCCTCGATGACCTGCTCCTTGGTAATGCCAAGTTCCCTCGAGGAGGTGGGCGCCCCTATCTTCTGCAGGGCGGTCCGGATGCGCATCCAGTCGCCTCCATGCAGGTACATCATCATGATGCAACCGACTCCGCACTGCTCCCCGTGCAAGGCCTTGCCGGGCGCTATCAGGTCCAGGGCGTGGGAGAACATGTGCTCCGAGCCGGAGGTGGGACGCGAGGAGCCGGCCACCGACATCGAGATGCCGGAGATGATGATCGGACGGATCGCTATCCAGACGCTCTCCTCCAGGTTCGGTCGGATCAGGTCAGCGCTCTCGATGATCGTCTGGGAAGTGTAATTCGCCAGCGCATGGGCGGAACGGCTGAACTCTTCGTGCCGCAGCCGGCGCGCGAACTCCCAGTCCATCAACGCGGTGGAATTGGAGATGACGTCCGCACAGCCGGAGGCCAGCAGACGGTAAGGGGCCTTGACGATGACGCTAGTGTCGGCGATCACCCCTATGGGCACCTTGGCCTCCAGGGACAGGGGCATCGAATTGTTCTTTATCGATGCGCGGCCGGAGGCAATGCCATCGTGCGAGGCGGAGGTGGGGATGCTCAGGAACTCGATCTCGAGGTCCTTGGCCGCCATCTTGGCCAGGTCGATCTTGCTGCCCCCTCCCACGCCTAGTAGGAAGGAGGCCTTGGTCTCCCGGGCCGCTTCCTCGACCTCGCGGAGGTGGTCTTTTGTAGCCTCGCCGGTCACGATGATCTGCACCTCATAGCCCTTCTTGCTCATGCCGTCGATGATGGCGTCGCCCGCCACCTTCCGGGTCTTGTCCCCGGCCACCATGAGGGCGATGCCTTTGAGCCCGAAGTCTCGGCAAACCTGGGGAACGAGGTCTATAACGCCGTGTCCAGCAAGAACATTGCGCGGAAAAAGCATCGAACGAGCCTTGGTGAAGTCACCTTCGTCCATCCAAGCACCCTAAACGAACCCTCATATACGCCTACCCCGTTTTCAAGTTATCGGTGAATAACGAGAAATCCGGCAATCTGGCTAGCGCGCATGCGCGCGCTCGGGTTTTGAAATGGGCCCTCATAGTTTCACTGCTTATGACGGCCGTTGCCGTGGCGGCGGTCCTCTTTCCGCAGCAGGTTTGGAACGATTTCTTGTACCGCTATTTCTGGGGACCGGTGGTATCGGATTCCCAGGAGCACACGGTCTCCGGCGTTCCCGAAGGGTACAATGTCATAAGCACCATCACCTACGCCCTCCTGCTGGGGATAGGCTTCCTCGGCTTCTATAAGCTGGCGCGCTTTCTCAGGCTGAAGGTCGATGTTCAACTGGTTCTGGCCAGCATCCCGATCTTCCTCTTCGGAGGATTGGCCCGCGCCCTGGAGGATGCGCAGCTTTACCAGAACGGGCTGGAGTACCTTTTCATCTCGCCTTTGATCTATGTGCTGATCACCCTTCTTTTTTCAGCCACCATCGGGGTCGCGCTCTTTTCCGAGAGGAAGCAGAGGGACCGCAGCGAGAGGGCAAAGACCCGGACCTTCTTGGCCCTCATGCTCATCTTGTTCGGGGCGGTCATGATCGTTTCCAGCGTTGGTTTCCTGGTTGTCCAAGCAAACCCCCTGGTACCTCTGTCGGTGTTGGTCATCGCCATCGGCGTCTATCTCTATGCCATCAAGCAAGGCCTTGGAAGGGTTCCGGCGGGGTTGCTTTCGGTCGGCCTGTTCTTCGCTGGGCTGGCCGCGGCATACACAGGCCTTTTCCAAGTGGATGCGGTCTGGCGGAACGCGTTCGTGGTCCGCTCCGGTTCCTTGATAGCGCCCCACCCCGACGAGCTGCTGATCATCCTGGCCATCGCCTCTGCGGCCACTTTCGCCTGTTTCCTTACTGGTAAGGTCGCCAAGGATTGGAGACCTGCCCTACTGGCCGCCCCTTTGAACCTGCTGATGTTCTTCGGTCATTTCCTCGACGGGGCCGCTACCTACCGTGGCATAGATCTCTACGGCTACGCCGAGAAGCACGTTGTGCCGGTCTTCCTGATAAATTGGTCGGGCACCGCGGCGACCCTCCTCCTCTTCAAGTTCCTCGTGGTCTTGGCGTTAATACTGGTGCTCGATATCCTTTTCAAAGAGGACTTGGCCAAGTATCCTTATCTAGGGAACATCGTGAAGTTCGGGGTGGTCTTTCTGGGCCTGGCCCCAGGGGTCCGGGACATGGTCCGGATAAGCATGGGGGTTTAGGAAGGAGAAAGGAGGTTGGGAAGGCTCGCAAGGTGGAACTTTTGAGCGAAAGTTCAGGAGGAGGATAAGGGGGTGAGCCATTCCCAAGTGCTCCTTTTGGCCACAAATCAGGTGCACTACTTAAGCCTGGCGAATCGAAAAAGCATCATTGATTTTTATTGGAATTAAATAGAATTAATGTTACGCGACCATCGCATGCCGAGGAATGCAGGCCAGTTGAGGGGGACAAGGCATTGTAAACTCCAGGATATGATATTTTGACCAATATGCTGATAGCTAGCTTCTTCTTTAGAGAATCAACCCATTCAAGAAGTGAATCGCCGTTGAGAAATCTATGGGTGAAGCAGAAATTAAATATCCAGAAGTAGGTGAAGTGGATTGATGGGAACATGGGACTCCGGGATCAACCATTCCAGGAAGAATGGCACATCTCCATCGGATTGGTCCATGCCGACCAATGGCGAGAGGAGGCCGGAGAAGAGCGCGGGCAGATGGTTCGCCATGACCCTTGACCCGAACGGTAGAATCCGCTCGGTTTCCAAGTCCTTTGAGGAATTCTTCCAGGTTGCCCCTTCCAGCGCCATAGGAAAGGATTTCAAAGATTATGTGGCGAGCGAGGACGCGGATTCGATAAGGGAGTGCTTGGATTCGCTTTCGACCACCTCGAATGACTTAGAACGCGTCAGAACCACACTGGAGATGGCCAATGGGGCCATCCCCTTCGAACTGAGTTTCATACCACTGAGCGATGGAACATCCATCATCGGTTTCCATGTCATGGCCAAAGAGTCATTTCCGGATGCATTCAGCGAGGATGGGCCGGTGTCCCGGGCCATCGCGGACAAGGTGATGTCCTGGACCCGCCTCATCGTGGTCGGAATAGACCTTGAGGGGAAGATAACCACCATAAGCCGATCGACGCAGGAAGAGATTGGCTATTCGAGGGAAGAGGTGGTCGGCCGGCCGGTAATGAATTTCATCGTGCCCCGGGAGGACGTTCTTGACCTGAGGGACGTCCTTCGCAGGGTTTCGGAGGGAGAACCAGTCATCCAGGAACTGGCCATAAAGAAGAAGGATGGCGGCACCCTTGATGTTTTCTGGCGGTATGTGCCGATCAGGAACGAGGGCGACGAGATAATCGGCATCTACGCGGTCGGCCAAGAGGCTCCGAGCCTGTCCCGAGGCTTGGATGCGGATGGCACAGGCTTCAACCTCGAGGTGTTGGCCGAGGCCTCCACCGACTTGGTCGAGTCGGATGACCTGGCCGATACGATCGACCGGGACTTGGATAAGCTGGTCGATTCCCTGGGGATCAGCTTCGCGGTCTTCAGGTTGCTCAGTGCCGAGGCCAAGCCACGCATGGTCTGCGCCAACATCGACTTCAAGAGGGGCCGAAAGCTCCTGGAATCGAGGGTGATAGGTTCTGGACCCTTGTATAAGAGCGTGCAGGACGGGAACTCGTTCATCTCGCTCGACATCAAGAACGATCCGAGGATCGAGATCGAAGGGACCGAGGTCCGGTCCGTCGCTTGCCTGCCGATCAAGTACAAGCGCGAGGTCTACGGCTGCGCGGTCTTCGCCTCCGACCAAGTGAACGGCATCTCCCAGGCCAGGTTGCCAGCCCTCCAGGTGTTCTGCAACCAGGTGGCCATCTCGGTGAGGAAGGCAAGGCTGAAGAGCGAGCTCGTCGCCAGGAACAGGGAGAGGGAGAGCCTCTACCAGACCTCCATGGCAATATCCAGCTCTCTCGATTTTCCCAACGTGCTGGACACGATCATTGAAAAGGCCACCGAGCTGGTGAAGGCTGACAATGCCTACATGTTCACCGTGGACCGCAAGCGGGGATTATTGAGGTGCATCGCCTCGAAGTCCCAGCACCAAGATGCGATCAAGGGTTATGAGCTGCGCATCGGCGAGGGCATCACCGGTATTGTGGCGGAATCAGGACGCGGGCTGCTCATCGAACGGGCGGACCAAGACGAGCGAGCCAAGCAGGTGGAGGGAACGCCGGAGGATCCCAGCTCCCTGATCTCCGTGCCCTTGAAAATGGGCGATGAGATCCTGGGCGTGGTGACCCTGGAAAGGATCCCGGGAGTACCGTTCAACCAGGCCGATTTCCGCTTAATAGAGATGTTCTCGGTACAGGCGGCCATAGCCATTCACAACGCCACCTTGTTCAACAAGATGAACGAGCACGCGCAGGTCCAGCAGATGTACAATATCTTGCTGACGCACGACGTCGCCAATTACAACGTCCCCATCCACGGCTTTCTGGAGATCCTGACCAAGGATCCCAAGCTGGACGAACGCCAGCGCAAGTATGTCAAGTCCGCTCTGGCGCAGTCGGAGAACATATCCGCTCTCATCTCGGACGTCAGAAAGCTCTCCATGCTCCGCTCCTTGGACAAGGAACCAGAGTTCGAAGAGGTGGACCTGGCCGCGGCCTTGAGCGAGTGCGTGGATGCGCTGCGCATGAACACTCTGTACGAGGACATCGAGATCCAATTCAATTCCCCGGTGAAATCTGCCATGGTGCGGGGCGACGCTTTTGTCAAGGACATCGTCTACAACCTGCTCTCCAACGCCTGCAAGTACGGCGGCGGGCAGATGGAGCTGGAGCTGAAGGAGACGGAGGAAGAGGGAAAGGGCTACTGGCAACTGGACGTCAAGGATCGAGGGGAAGGCATCCCGGACGATCGCAAGGATTTCCTCTTCAAGCGATTCGACCAGTTCGATGTGGACACCGCGGCGGAAGGGCATGGCATCGGGCTCTCGGTGGTGGCCGCGCTGGTGGAGAGGTTCAACGGAAAGGCCTGGGCCGAGGACCGTCAGCAGCTCGACGGTGTGAACGGAGCGGTTTTCTCCGTCACTTTTCTCAAGGCCGATCCTTCAGTCAGCTAAGGTTAATATCCCAGGCGCTCAATACCATCGTCTAGGAGGCTCAGCGTGAGCAAACCGTTGGTCAGGGTCCTCATGGTCGATGATAACTATGAGCATGTGGCATTGTGTTCAGAGTACCTACCCAAGGAGGAGTTTCAGCTGGAACCGGCCTATACCGCCACCGAAGCGATTTCCAAGCTGCAGAGCGGCACATACGACATCATTATCCTGGACTATGCCCTGCCGGACATGAACGGCATCGACCTGATGAAGAAGGTCAAGCCTTTGGGGCTGACGGCACCGATAATTTTCGTTTCCGCTTACGATGATCCAGACCTGAGCTTCGAGGCCCTGCGCGCCGGCGCCTGCGACTACGTGGTGAAGACCTTCCAATACTACGAGACGCTGAAGGACCGCATCCTGGAGAACCTCAACACCTGCGAGACCCGCTGATCCAACGCGGTGAAGAATGACGCTGGTCGTCGGTTTCCTGGGCAGCCCGAGACGGTCGGGCAATTCCGAGATTCTTTTGGATGAGGCGTTGTCCGGGGCTAGGCAGCAAGGGGCCGAAGTTGTGAAGGTGGTCCTCAACGAGCTTTCCATCAGGCCGTGCCAAGGGTGCAACGAGTGCCTGAGCTCTGGGGAGTGCGTGATCGCCGACGGCATGGACGAGGTCTACGGCCTCCTTGAGCGTCTGGACGGCATCGTGATATCATGTCCGATCTATTTCTCCGGTCTGACCTCACAGACGAAGCTGATGATAGACAGGTGCCAGTGCCTCTGGGCGCGCAGCTATTATGGGAAGAAGAAGGTCGGGGGCGGCAAACTGCGGGGCGGGGCTTTCCTTTCGGTCGGAGGGGACGAGGAGACGGTCTTCCGCAACGCGGTCTCGGAGATCAAGGCCTTCTGCACCGGATTGGACATCGAATACCGGGCCGAGCTGCTCGCTCCGGGCATAGAGAAGCTCGGCGAGGTCGGTCATAGGCCTGAGCTTCTGGCCAGGGCACGGGCCATCGGCGCCTCATTGGTCCCTTGATCATGGATACTTGTAGAAGGGCGGGCAGCTGACGCTGCGATCCAGGTCCCGGATGGTCTTCCGGATGATGGCGAAGGCGGTGGTGGCCAGCACGAACGCCAATAGGAGGCCGATCAAGGCCCAGAGGTCGGAGTTGACGCTGATCACATCCCCCAGAATGGCGAAAGTGTTGAAGGCGGCGTGCAGCAGCATGGCTACCAGCAGATAGGGAAGCCAGCTCCGCTTCTGCTTGGACTGGCGGAAGAACTTCCATCGGGAGATGCCGTAGCCCGCGATGGCCGACGAGCTGCCGTGCAGGACGGTGGAGGTCACCGCCCTCACCACCGCGGTTACGAAAAAGGCGTCCAGACCCTGCGATATCGCGACGATGAGATAGAGGACGTTCTCCATGGCCGCGAAGCCCAGGCCGGAGGCGGCCCCGTAGACCAAACCATCCTCCACCTCCATGATGCGCCGGGAGGCCAAGAACACTCCGGTGGTCTTCATCGTCTCCTCCACGATGGGGGCGATGATGACGGCCAGAATGATCGTTTGTAGCGTCTGGTCGTTGGGTTGGAAGTTCCAGAACCCGCGGGCCAGCAGGCTGCCATTGGCGTAGAGGATGACCATCAGGATCTCTTCGAAAATGAAGGATGCGCCCACGGCCACCGTGGCCCCCCAGCCGAACACCACCAGCAAGGCGGAGTACGGCTCGCGGCGGCAGATCTCCTGGTCCCGGACCCAGATGAGGTAGATGATCGGAGGCACGAAAGCTGCCAGGACCACTGCCAGTATCAGAAGGGGTTGGGCCATTGGACCATGGGGACTAGGGCACCTGGATGGATATCAATCTTTGCTGACGGTCGCTTCATGTCAGCTTTCGGATGAGAATGCTGCAGCATCCGTCAGAATTGGCCAGGGACTCGGTCACATTTATGGAAACATCCCCCAAGGCGTGCGTGGCGAACCGAGCGCACACGCCCTTGGTCAGTTGGCAGTTGATCGGACGACGCAGGTTCTCATTGTTCCAAGGGCATCTCCTGCCTATCAAGGTCAGAGCGCTGTCGTTCACCAATGGCTCGAACTCGCCGCCGAAATCGTTCAGCAGCCTCGTCATGCCCTCCCCGAAGTCGATCAGGTCGACCCGGTTGTCCCCGCCGAAGTACTGTGCATAGAATGCGTCATCTAGCCTCCGGGCCAACATCATAATGAAGGCGCTTCTGTGCTCCTCGGGCATCCGGTGCTGCAGGGCCAAGGGCAGCATGTCGGCCATCATCTCCCTCATCCTTCTGAGCCAGTCCTCCGAGATCGGTGTGGCCTCCCGCCTTTGAACGCTCCGTTTGTTGCTGATGTCCCGGGAGATTGAGGAGAAACCCACGATCTTTCCTTCGGGGTCTTTGATGGGCGAGTACGTGGCTGATACCTGGAGCAAGCTCCCGTCCTTGCGCACCCTGACGGTCTCGATGCCGGAGACCAGCTCGCCCTTGGCCACCCTGGCCATGATATCGCGCATCTCCCTCAGCTGGTCCTCGGGGACGATGAGAAGGTAGCGACCGGACGCTTCGGCCTCCGTGTACCCGTAGAGCGCCTGGGCGGCGGGATTCCAATCCCCGACCATCCCATCCAGGGAGTATGTGATAATGGCGTCGGCAGAATGCTTGACCAGGCTTTCCAGGGATCTCAATTCCTCTTGTGTCTGGCGATGGGAGATGGAGTTGATGATGGCCGAGCCAGCTTGCGCTCCCACGATGGAGAGCATATGGCGGTCTTCCTCTTCGAAGCGCCTACCACGGGCTATCAGTATCATGACGCCGACGGCGCGCTCCATGTAGGTCAGCGGGACCGATGCCATCGAACTGGCCGCGGCATCCTTCTCCTCCCGGTTGGTGAAGGAGATGGAGGCACGCATGGCATCGCGCACGATCGGGTGCTCCAAAGGAATTCTCTCAAAGTCCGAAACGAACTTCTTGGTCACTCCGATGTGCTGCCTCAGGACCCAAGAATCGCTGCTTCTCAGATAGATGGCCCCTGACTCCGCATGATAATGCGTCATGGAAATGAACAGCAGCTGTTTCAGGATCTTCTCCAGGCCCATTGTCTTCAGCATCTCACTTGAGACGGCGTTCAGGAACTTCAATTGGCCCAGCATCCTGCGGTTCTCCATTCTCAGCCGCTGGTGCTCCAAGGAGCCCTCGATCGATTCCAGCAGCAGGCCGAGCTTGAACGGCTTGGTGATGTAGTCGTAGGCGTGCTTGTGGACCGCCTCGATGGCCGTGGCCACCGATGCTTGACCGGTGATCAGAATCACTTCCGTGTCAGGGGAGAGGGACTCGATATCGGCAAGAAGCTGGCTGCCCTTGATGTCGGGAAGGCCTACGTCCAATATCATGACGTGATGGAATGATGATGTGAGAACCTTCAAGCCCTCTTCGCCGGTAGAGGCCATCGAGATCTCGAACCCCCGTTCCTTCAGCAGTTCGCTGAGCACCGTGCGGATACCGGATTCGTCGTCCACTATCAATATTCTGGGTGGCATAGCTGCTTTCTACCTTGCCATAATGTTTCCTGAATGCTTAATCCCACTTCTTGTGGAAGAACGGGCATCCTCTCAATTAGCATCAATCAGGATTTTAAAGCATGCACCGTCCCGCTCAAATTGAGCGGAGAATAGGAAGATTGCGGAAAGAGGTTGATGGGTTTCGGGTCACCGTCTACCAGAATAGCTGCTTGGACGGGTCCTTCCTGCAGCTCCGATAGAACATCATGAAGCTTGCTGCTCCGATGATGATGCAAACGATGGCCCAGTTCGGATAGGTCACAATGCCCTTGTCCACGGTGGAGCCAAAAGGGTCTGAGCATCTGCGATGAACTTCAGTCTAGCGTGTAAGCCACCGTAGAAGATCATGAGCTACCACGCCACGAACAGGCCTCTCGCCATCGATCTCAATCGGTCGCCAGGTACTTCGGCCTTTTGGCCGGTTCTGCCGAAGCCAATGGAAAAATGGTCTCGCTCGGGGATCCTTTGCCGCTCTGCAACGCTTCCTCGATCACAGGGGTGAATGGGTCGATGAAGGCTCCCGCGAAGCCATGTTCCTCTATCTCCTTGAGATCCGATTCGAGCACGCCTCCCCCGATGAACACCTTCATTTCGGTTTGCTGAGGTAGCGCCAGGAGCTCGGAGGAGACGCCGGTTTTACGGCCCAACCGGTTAAGGTCGAACACGGCCGCCTTCTCATATCCAATGTGGGAAAGATAATCCAAAGTCACACTAAGGTCGGAAGAACCCGCCTTATTGCTGGCCCACACTGTCCTCCCATTCCATGTTTGGATGGAGGGGATGCAGCGGTCGGACAGATCGAAGAGCTCCTGGAACAGCCTCTTGTTGGAAATAGTGGAAGTGCTGGCCATGGCATGGGATATCTCTACCGAGAAGGCGTCGAAAATGTCCTGCTCGCTGCGCATGCCTAGGTCCAGCCAGATATCGTACTTCCTCTTCACCAGCTCGCGCAGAGCGCGGAAATTGGGCCTGGCGTCCTGAATGCCCGAGAGGTCCATCAGCATTATCTCGGAGGCATTGTACATCTTGCCCGCCACGGCGTTCCAGTAGCGGTCGAATTTGGCGGCGTAGTCAGAACGCTCCAAGCGGCCTTCCTGCCAATTCACGCTCACCACCTCGGTCACTTTCACAAAGGGAAGGTCGATCCCAGCCATGCTGAACAAGGGCCGCGTGTCCACGGGTACGATGGGAATGTGCAAGAAACCCTTCTTGATTTCCTCCTTGCCCTGCTTCATTAGATTCTGCCGGAAGAGCACCCATTCCTCCGCTGAGGAGAAGGTGATCGGCCTCACGGTCTGGCCGCACTCGTGGCAGTGATAGGTCCCGTTATCGTTGTCGACGGTGGCCATGGGACCTCCGAAAAGGACCCGCGGGGTCACCTCTCGGCTGCCGCAGTAAGGGCAAGCGACGATTATCATGGAGCGGTTCATCCGTCTGGCCTGAGCGCTGACGCTGGCAATAATACTTTTCCTCTTACCCTTTGATGAAGCGCCTGCTCAGCTCCAGCGTCTCCGCGGCCTTCGGACTCTGCCTGAGGTCCAGGGCTGGGTTCGCCCCCGGAACGATCACCGTGAGCACCGGCTCGCAATTCAGCACGCTGCCGAGCATGCGGGCGTATCGGGCGTTCAAGTAGGAATAGAGCCTGTCCCCGTTGGCCATCTCGCAGGTGAAAAGCGCGATGGCCTTCCTTTTGCCGGTCGGTCTGCTCTCCAATTCGTCGGGGACGCTCCAGCGGCCAAGCTGAAAAGCCGTTCGGTGAAGCATTTGATCAGGCCTGTCTCCGAGCCCATGTGCACCGGTGAGCCCAGCACGAGCAGGTCGGCCTCCTTGATGACCATTGACAATATTGCCAGATCATCCTTTTGGGCGCATTCGCCTTGCTCACGGCATTTCAGGCAGGCCTTTCAGTCGGCGATGCGCAGGTCGATCAGGTCGAAGTAATCTGTCCTTGGGCATTCCTCATCAGCGAACTTCGCCATCTCCTTTAGCATCGCCGCAGTGTCGCCCATCTTCCGGGGGCTTCCGTTGATGACCACCGTTCTCATCTTCACGCCCACCTGGTCTGGAGGGAGGAAGGCAACAATGGTGCCGGATCATGCTTCATGTCAGGACAGCAGCATTCCAGCTTCTATCCTTCGGTCTATTCGACGCAATATGAGTGTGTAATAAATACCGGCTGGTTGGTTAATGGGTGATGGAGCAAGCGAAGGTTCGTGTACCAGCTTCAGCGGAGGTGGTGGATCTGATATCCAATCAGGCCAGGACTGGGGTCTTTATTTGCACTTGCGGCGGAAGCATCACGCTCAACATCGATGTGGAGGGAATGGCCAAGGCGGCGAAGGAAATGGATTCGGTCAGTCTGGTGGAGACCACGGACTTCCTCTGCCACGCGGAGTCCAGGGCCAGGATGAGCCAGATCATAACCGAGGAGAAGCTGGACCGGGCGGTTGTGGCCGCCTGTTCGCACCGCATCTATGGAAAGGAGTTCATCGAGGCAGGTCAGGCTGGTGGATTGGCGGGCTGCCTGGTCGACATGGCGAACATCAGGGAGCAATGCGCCTGGATGCATTCGGAGAATAGGCCGGAGGCCACCCGCAAGGCCGAGGACATGGTGCGGATGGCGGTGGCCAAGGTAGCGGCGAAAAGCCCCTCCGAGGAGGGCAGCATCGCCATGGTCAAGGAGGAGGGCTGCTCCGGGTGCGGCGTTTGCCAAGCGACCTGCAGGGTGAACGCCATCAAGATGATAGATGACCCGGAAAGGCCTGGAAAAAGGCTTGCCAGCATCAACCAGAAGATATGCGAGGGCTGCGGGGCCTGCGTGGCCGCCTGCCCGAGCGGAGCCCTGGACCAAGCCTGTTACACCAATGCAGAGGTGTCCGCGGAGATCGATACCGCGACCCCGCCGGTGGAAAACGAGGAGAAGAACTTCCCCAACGTCATGGTCTTCACCTGTCAATGGTGCTCCTACGCCGCGGGGGACATGGCCGGCATCAAGCGCCTGCAGCTTCCCTCGGGGTTCCGGGTCATCAGGACCATGTGCTCGGCCCGGGTCGACCCGGAATGGGTCATGAGAGCGATCTCCAGGGGAGCGGATGGCGTGCTCATCCTCGCGGGCAAGCCGGGCAGATGCCATTACGAGGTCGGCAGCATACGCACCAATCGCCGCATGACGCTACTGAGAGCGGTCATCAGGCAATTAGGCTTCGACAAGGCGCGCTTCAAGACCGTCTTCGTGGATTCGGACCAGCCGGAAGAATACCAGCGCGAGATCACCGAGTTCATCGACAAGATCAAGGAGATCGGCCCCAGCCCCATGCGCACCCCTACTCCGCAAGGGGTAACGGTGCCATACCAGTTCCAGGGAGTGCCGCAGAACGCGAACGTCGGGTACGACCGCTAGAAGCCGCCCAAAAGCACTCGATCCAGATGGAAAAATGAAAATGCGGAAGGGGTTTGATCGCTGAATCTAGCTCTTGACCGCGTTCCCGTTCGGAACCTTGTCCACATCCTTCTTGGTCAGCAGCGACACGATGATGGTGGTGGCGAATCCCACGGGTATCGAGACGATGCCCGGGTTGTTGAGCGGGAATATCGCCCCGCCGCCCATGAAGGTCGGGCTGAGGAGGATCAGCAGTATCGCCAGGCTCAAGCCGACGATGATGCCGGCGATGATGCCTTTGTCCGTGGCCCTCTTCCAGAAGAGCGTGCAGAGCAGGGCAGGGATGTTGGCCGAGGCCGCTATCGCGAATGCCAGCCCCACCAGGAACGCGACGTTCTGGTCCTTCATGAGGATGCCCAGGAATATCGCTATCACTCCGACCACCACCGCGGTGACCTTGGAGACGCGCAGCGTCTTGCGGTCGTCGCCCTTCTTGCCCAATATCTCGGTGTAGATGTCGTGCGCTATGGCTCCCGCGGCGGCCATGATCAGGCCAGATACCGTTCCGAGGATGGTGGCGAAGGCTATCGACGAGATAAGGGCGAAGAACGCCTCTCCTCCTATCCTGTCGGCCAGTAACGGCGCGGACAGGTTCTGGTTGGCAGGATCCCAGGTGCCGAAGTAATTGGCCCCCAGTCCCAGGAACAGGGTCAGCACGTAGAACCCGCCGATGGCGACGATGGCCACCACCGTCGACTTCCTGGCATCGGCCGGCTTGGGCACGGTGTAGTACCGGATCAGGATGTGCGGCAGGGCTGCGGTTCCCAGGAACAGGCCCAGGGCCAAGGAGGCGAAGTCCAGCGGGTCTTTGTACTTCAGCCCCGGCGACATGAACGCCGTGCCTGAGACCGTGTGCGTCGGCGGTTTAGATGGTATCACCACGGCCGGGTTGTTGATGAAGTGGTTGATGAAACTGAGCGGGTCTAAACCGGCGGTCCACAGCACCGCGATGGTGAGGGCCAGAGCTGCGAATAGCAGCAGGAAGCCCTTGATGAACTGCACCCAGGTGGTGGAGACCATTCCCGCGGTGGCCACGATGAGCACCACTATCAGCCCGACGATCACGACACCGGTCTCATAGCTCAGCCCGAGCAGGGGTTGGACTATGGATCCGGCGCCCACCATCTGCGGGATGAGATAGAACACGCTCACAACCAGCGCGGATATGGAGGCCATCAGGCGCACGTTCTTGTTCTTGAACTTCGACATGAGCGCATCGCCGAAGGTGTACTTGCCTATCTTCCTCAGCGGTTCCGCGATGAGGAAAAGGGCGACGATCCAGCCGCCCAGGAATCCGATTCCGTAGATGAAACCGTCGTATCCCGAGAAGGCGATCAGACCGGCCACCCCTAGGAACGACGCAGCGCTCAGGTAGTCGCCGGCGAAGGCTATGCCGTTGACGAACCATTTCACGCCCCCTCCTGCGACGTAGAAATGCCCGGCCGTCCTCACGCGCCTTGAGGCGTAGACCGATATGGCGAGGGTGATGGCCACGATGACGATGAACAGCGCGAAGGCTATCGGTCTGAACTCGTAGGCGGCCATTCTACTTCCCTCCCGCCTCTTTCTCCGTCCAGCCAGCGTACCAATTGAAGCCTATGGCCATGATTATGGCGACGAGGATCAGCAGCAAGCCCGATACGATGCCCACGTTCATGCCCAGGATCTGCGCGCTGAAGGTCGGCCTGGAGTAGGTCCCGAACAAGGTGAATACCGCATAGCCTATGGCGTAGACGGCGAACAGAATGACTCCCACCTTGAACTTCTTGGTCTTGGTGAGGTCCCCTATGCCATTCACGACCGGCGGGGCTTTCATGGCTGCGGAGATCTTATACGCCAGCTCCACCGCCAGCTTCATCTCCTCCTCGGTCAGCTTGACCACTATCACATCGCAGGGGGCCTCCTTGATCACGCCGCGGGACACGCTTCCCAGATATAGTCCAGGAATGCCCTTGATGGTGGATGAGCCCATGACGATGAGGTCCGCCTTGATCTCAGTGGCCGCCTTGATTATTTCACCGACCACCGCCCCTTCCTTCAGCAGGACCTCGGCGGGAATGCCGTTTTCTACCGCCAAGTCCTTGGCATAGGCCACGCCGTCGATGCCTGCGGTACGCATGAGCGCGGAATCCCCCGCGATCTTCTCCATGCCTGCACCTTGGACGGACTCCATCACCGTCAGGATGAAGAGCTTGGCCTTCTTGTCCCTCGCCATTTCCATGGCGCGGATGGTGGCCGCGATGGCGGGGTGAGAGCCATCGGTCGGCAGGAGGATGGTGTATCCGTTACGAGCCATGACCGATCACCTCCGAAGGCTGCCGCCTCTTCGCTCGCTCTGGCACCGGTCCAGGCAATGGTTGAATTCCCATTGACATTTGCCTGTGCCGATGCCCTTTCACCTCCACCTGCCCTCTGGTTCGACGCGGAGTGGGCTTGGTGTTCGGTTCCCACATATTCTCCCTTGCAAAGCAAGGTAACGGTTCGGTAGACCTCCGCATGGCCGGTGGTAAAATCCGAGGGGTACTTAAGTCTTTTTCATTTGAACTACGATATTTGTCGTTACTTAGAGTATTATATGCGGAATTCGAATTCCAATAGGAATTATGCGTGATTATTAACTGATAAACGATTATCATGTTCGTCATCTGACGATGAAGAAATGCTCAAGGTTCCTTCTCATTTCCCCGCTCATCCACCTGATATGCTGTAAATGAACGATCTGCCTAGGAGGCCTGGATGGGGCAGCATGGAGTTCGGATTGCAGGAAAAAAAGGTCGGGCGCATCAACCTTTATGGAGATGCCGTTTCTTGAAACGCTCCACTGCCTCGCTGACCGTGCCTTCCTCATCCATTATGATCTTGATGTTGTTGGAGAGCAACTTCCTTTGCCCGTGCGGGCCCACCCAGCCGGTGATGACCACTTCCACCCCCAGCTTGATGGCCTGCTCCGCCGCATAGATGCCAGCCCCCATTTCCGCCGCGTGCCCTTCGTTGAGCACGGCCTGGTAGTCCATCGTTTCCGGGTCCACGACCATGAAGTAGGCGCAATGCCCGAACTCCTCGTCCAGAAGATCGTCGAGCTCAGGGCCTGTGGATGTCACCAGGACCTTCATTTCTCCTTCACCTGCAGCAGGATCTTTTCGACGATCAGGTTGAAGGCCTCGGCGGCCGGCGAATCGGAGCTGGCCAGGATCACGGGCATGCCGTCGTCACCGCTCTCCACCACCTTCGGGTCGAGGGGCACCCGGCCCAGGAACGGCACGTTGAGCTCCTTGGCCGCCTTTTCGCCCCCGCCCACCTTGAACAGGTCTATCTCCTTCCCGCAGTGCGGGCAAATGAGGCCGGACATGTTCTCGATGATGCCCAGGACCGGCATTTTCAGCTGCCTGGAGAAGCCGACGGACTTTCGGGAGTTGAGAAGGGCCACATCCTGCGGGGTGGTAACGACCACCGCTCCGTCCGCATCAGGGATCAGCTGGGCCACGGTCAGCGGCTCGTCGCCCGTGCCCGGTGGCAGGTCGACGATAAGGAAATCCAGGTCCCCCCAACGCACATCGGCGATGAACTGACGCAAAGCCCCGATCTTCATCGGACCGCGCCATATGATCGGACTATCGGAATCGTGGACCAGGAAGGCCATGGACATGACCTTCATGTGCGGCGGCACGATGATAGGCAGGATGCCTTCCTCGTCCCCGTGCAGCACCGCGTCCTCGATGTGCAACATCTTCGGGACATTGGGGCCGTGGATGTCCGCATCCATCAACCCCACTTCATAGCCCCGCATGGCCAGGGCCATGGCGATGTTCACGGCGACGGTCGACTTGCCCACGCCGCCCTTTCCGCTGGTGACGACGATCTTGTGCTTGATCCGCATCAGGTTCTTGATGAGCTTGAGGTCCTCCTTCTGGACCGTTTTCACCTCGATCTTGTCGATGCCTTCCATCTGATCCCTCTTGATTGCAACCGAAGCCAGGCGAATGCCTGATGTCCCCTGATACGATGCCGCCCTTATTATAACTTGATTGCTCGCGCCATCACCATACCTATTCGTTCAGGACTGCCAGCCAATGGGGGTATCTTAATGAACCTGTAGATGCAATCGATTCCATCGGCTCGATGCCGTCCGATCGCAGGTTCAGCGCATCGTAAGGAAGGCTGGGAATGTCAGCTGATATTTTGGTCAGCCTAAAAGCGGCGAAGAGGAAAGGGCTCTACGGGCGGAAGGCGGAGCATCCGCTCTTCCTCGTGGATAAGGGGCATCAAGTGCCGCCCACCTATCTCATCTCGTACGAGGCGAGGGAGGCTTTCCTCAATGAGGGGAAGGTCGTCTTGACCCAGTTGGGCCAGGGGATAGGAGCGAAGCTCGATCCCCGGCGCAAGTACGTGGTGCGTTCCTCGGCCGTCATCGCGCGCGAGCGTGGGGTCCCGATGGTGACATCGGTGCAAGGAGCGACCAGCCTGGAGGAGGTGGTCGATGTGCATGTGGACGACTACACCGACAAAGTGAGCGTGCTGGCTGTGAAAGGAGCATAGTAGGGAGGTCAGATATGCCGATAGGAAACCCGATGGAAAGCGAGACCGCCTATATCGAAGGTGGCAGGGTGAGGCGCATTTGGATCACCTCTATACCGGTATCGGACCTGCAGCGCGCCATCGACTTCTACGTCTGCGTCCTGGACCTGCCGCTGCAGCTGGATGCGCGCCAGAATAACTGGCTGGAGGTGGGGCCGGATGAACCTGGGAGCAAGATCGGGCTGTTCGTGCCTCCCAAGGCCGACAAGAGGCAGCCAGGAGGCCCGACCGGGGTGGTGCTGGAGACGGACAGCATCTTCGAGTTCCATCGCAGGCTGGTAGATGAGGAGGTGGTCTTCAAGCTCAAGCCGGAGAAGAGGGGGTTGGGTGAGCTGGTGGCGATCTTCCTTGACCCGGACGGGAACGAGCTGCAGGTGATGGAGGACCCGGAGCGCTATTCGCGCCGCCCGAAGCCCGCACAGCCTGAGAAACTAGATCGGTCCGAAAGGGAACGCGGCTGCCGCTTGCGCTGATTCAACGATGCAAGAGGTAACGCGCCTCCACGACCAGTTGCTCAGCAGATGAAGAGGGGAGCAGTCGCCGGACCTCGTGCTCGCGCTCCACTATGTCCTCGACCAGCAGCATCCCGTTGTCCAGCAGGACCGCTTGATCGCTCCTTTTCATGTCCAGCATGGTGATCGGATACAAGAGGTGCTTCTCTATGAGCTTCTCCAGGCTGGCCTCTTCCGGATAGCGCCAGCCCAGCAATCCCATGTCGACGCAGCGCGCATAGCGGTCCACATCGCTCGTGAACCTGGTGTTGGTGGCCAAGATCGCGCTCTCGAAGCCGTGCGCCTGCTGCAGATCGAGGAAGCGGGCGTAGGTGTAGAGGGCGTTCTGGATGGAGCATTTGAGCCCGAGCGAATTATGGAACTTGCACTCCACCATGCTGCGCTTTCCGGCCTTCTTGATGACGACATCGACCTCGTGGCACACGCACCGCCCCCGCAGGTTGAGCCGGACCTCGGTCTCGAACCCTTCCTTCTGGAACAAACGGGCCACGAAGCGTTCGAAGTTCTCGCCCTCGGGCCCCAGGCGCAGGATGGCCTTCTTCAACCCGTAGCGGGCGGCCTTGTGCACGTCCAGCAACTGGCGCACCCGGCGGTAGATCTCCTCGGTGGTGATGCCATCGTAAAGCCCGGGCAGCAGCTTGCCCAGGACGACCTCCGCCTCATCGTCGGTGGCGCCGGCGCGCACGATCCCCGCCTTGGTCTTCTGCCGGTCGAACTCCTCCCTCTCCCCCGATCGCTTCACCACTAACAAGATCTCTCGCCTATCCAGTGGAGAGGCTCTCGCCATATTTCTTACTTGGCTCTGGGGGGCGCCGAGGACCGAGCGAAGGCCTTCCCCAAGCGCGGAAGGCTCAGTCTATAGGCAGAAAGTCGCGCTTGAAATGGTCCTTATGGCCGTTCTTGAAGGTGACCGAAGCTTCCACATGGGTGTCGGCCATATTGATCTGGATGGCACGGACGGTCGAGGTATAGTTCGCCGCCCTGCCCCTGGACGAGGTCCGCGTCGTGCCGATGCGCGCCACCATGCCCAACTCCATCATCTGCTCCACCAGCTTGTAGCAGGTCGCCAGCGGTAGCGAGATGTGCTTCGAGATGTCCGTGACCGTGAACGCCTTTCGGCTGGTCACGGAGAGGATGGCTATCACGTTCGGGTTGATGAGGAAGTGGATCTTCTCCCCGTCCTCACAACTATTAGCTACCTGGATGGCACTGAAGATCGACGATTCATCATCGGTATCATACCCTTCTCCCCTGAACATTTGATTTCCCCGAAAGGCGGAATAACTTGGCTGATAATAAAAGCTTGCCAGCTTGCGGCAGGTGGCATCACCCCGATAGACATCGTTTTCAAAAGAATTGAATGGGGCTCGAGCGGCGCGCTAAGGCGCCGGAAGATCACATGCTCCCGACATCCGCCTGCTCGATGGTGCGGTCTATCTCCTTCTTCAGGCTCTCTGGCAGACCCCTGATGCCGACCTCGAGGAATCCGCGCACGATGATGCCGATCGCCTCATCCTCGGTAAGACCGCGGGCCATAAGGTATTCCACCTGGTCCTGGGCGATCTTGCCTACGGCCGCCTCGTGCGTCATCTCCACGTCTGGCACCCTTGCGTCCAACTCCGGGATGGCGACCTGTTGGCCGCCCTTGCCCAGGATGAGCCCCCGGCATTCCAGGTGTCCCTTGATCTTCGGCGCCAGGCCGATCATCTGTCCCCGGGCGATTACCTTCCCGCCGGTGCTGATGGTCCTGGAGATGATCTCGCAGCGGCAGCCCTCTGCCCCCAGTATGACCCGGGATCCCAGGTCCAGTTCGGAGTTCGGGTGGGCGATGGCCACGGTGTTGAAGCGGGCGAAGGCGTTCTTGCCCTCCAACCGCGCGGTCGGATAGAGCTGGATGGTCTTCACCGGCCTGAGCGCCACGTAGTTGGAGACGTAGCTCGAACCTTCCTCCTGCAAGATGACCGTGCGCGGCCGGACCCCGATGGTCTCTGACCAATTGTGGATCATGGTGAAAGTGAGCGAGGCATTCTTCTTGATGTAGAACTCTGATATTCCCAAATGCAGTGCCTTCTCCACCCCCTTGCTGGTGGAGCAGCCCGTTACCACCTCCACCTCCGAGCCTTCCTCCGCGATGATGATGTTGTGGACCGTCTGCGTGATGTCCCTCCCCTTCAGCATCAGGCAGGTTTGCACTGGTGCCACCACCTTGGCTCCAGGCAGAGCGCGGATGAAGTAACCGTCGGCGTTCTCTAGGTAGGTGCGGGCGGTGTACTTGTCCGCGTCCGGGGACACCGCCTTCCAGAAGTAGTCCTTGGCCCAATCGTACTTCTTCAGCGCCTTCGAGACCGGCATGACCTCCACGCCCTTGGACTTCATGGAGGAGTGCACCACGCTCTCATCCATGAGCAGGAAGGAGCCGGAGCGTCCTTCACCGCTGGGAATGATGCCGGCATTGAGCAGCGTCTCCTGCTCATCGTTGGTGAGCTGGGAGAGGTCCGCCACCATGGGCAGGTCCTTGGAGCCAGGCTTGTACTTGGCCAGATCGATGTCCTCGCCAAAGGTCGCCTTCTTCTCCCGGGCCTCCTCGGCCTTTTTCTTCACGTCAGCGCTTGGATCCTTAGCTTGCATTTTATGCACTCCTCGTAGCCCATCTTCCTGATCTCCGACAGCAACTCCCGGGGATTCCCGGAACAGGCGATCGTGCCCTTGCACATCACATAGGCGCGGTCCGCCTCGATGTAGTCCAATATCTTCCCGGTATGCGTGATGACCAGAGCGGACTTGCCCGCCTGGCTCCTTCGGCCGGCGCAGGCCGTCCCGCCCTGTAGTAGATCCTTCACCTTGGCCCCCACCTTCTCGATGGAGACCAGGTCGACGCCGCTCTCTGGCTCGTCCAAGAGGTAGAGGCAGGGGTTCTGCGCGCCCACCTGTAGCAGCTCGGACCGCTTGATCTCCC
>Ga0315279_10001969_pt1 | contig 32297 bp, 20 predicted proteins | sample YL17G06_20_MG_FD_203694 | JGI IMG/M metagenome (GOLD analysis project Ga0315279, IMG submission 203694) | Sediment microbial communities from Yellowstone Lake, YNP, Wyoming, USA - YL17G06_20 | ecosystem: Environmental > Aquatic > Freshwater > Lake > Sediment | place: USA: Wyoming | collected...
ATCCAGTCGATGCCCTTGTGGTCGGGGTGATCTCTTCTTCTCTGCCCTTGGCGATGAGTTTCGTGAGCCTGTCCGTTTCGAATAGTGCACAGCCCTCGGTCCCGTGCAGCTCAAGTCTGGAAGGGAATCCGGGGTACGTGGCCGTGCTGGCCTGAATGATCCCGAGAGCGCGAGATGCGAACCGCAGGGAGGCAACTGCAACGTCTTCCACCTCTATGTCGTGATGCAGCGTGTCTACCTCCGCCTCCACGTGCTTCACGGGCCCCATGAACCAGAGCAGCAGGTCAAGAGTGTGTATCGCCTGATTGATCAGGACTCCACCACCCTCCGAAGCTTTCTTTCCTCTCCAAGGACTCTTGGCGTAGTAGTCAAGGTCTCTGAACCATTTCACCGTAGCCTCGCCTAGAACCATCTTGCCCAGCCCGCCTTCATCGACGATTCGCCTGACACGCTGAGAATCATCTGACATTCGGTTCTGCAGCATGACGCCGAGAGCGATTCCCCTCTCGCCTGCTCTCCTGATCAACTCATCCGCTTCCTTGGTGCTCACGGTCATCGGCTTGTCCAGAAGCACGCTGGTGCCGGCCTCGATCGCTTCTAGGGCCATGGGGAAGTGCATATAGTGGGGGGTCGAGATCGCAACCGCGTCCAACCGACGTGTCCGGACCATCTCGCCAAAGTCGGTCGCGTAGCTCTTGACACCATACGTGCTTGCGTACTCCTTCGCCTTCTGTTCTATCGAGTCGCATACGACTGCAAGTGAGGCCAGTCCTTCCTCCTCTAACATCTTCAGGGCTTTCGCGACGAAGCTACCTCCAACGCCCGCACCCGCAAGCCCAAAGGTCAAAGGTCGGTTGGAGTCCATCAGGCATCCGATCCGTTGGTTTCGTAATATGCCTTTGCGGAACACAACGGATTCAACGGGCGCGGTCAGGGCAGATTGGGTCTCTCGCGATAATGGCCGTGTCTCCGTCAGGACAGGGGCAGCGTTGCGACTGGAAGTCCCGCAGTCCATTCAATGCACGTCTGCTGGGCGCCCATCATTGCTCAGACAGCTGATCGACGAGCTAGTGTCTGCGCTCAGTCACATGCACTGGAAATCGAGGCGCAGTCTGACGTTTCCCCGTCTGCGATGCTTGCATTTTGCTCTGCTGATCTCAAGAACGCTTAAAGCCATCACGTTGTTCCCAATTCACAAGTTTGGCTCGTGGAGTTCATGATAGAGCCACGCGGAGGAAGGTCTCGCGGGGCGTGGCAGTTGGCTCGACTGAGCATGAGCTGGCCGAAGAGAAGGTCGCCCGGCTGAACCGCACCCATGCCATGTTGAGTAGGATCAACCGAGCCATCGCGCGCACGCCTGCGCCTCAGGCTCTCTATGACGAGGTCTGCAGGATGGCCGTGGAGGAAGGCGAGTTTCGCATGGCGTGGGTCGGGCTCGTCGATCCGGACGCACATTTGGTGAAGCCAGTGGCCAGGTGCGGTTTCGAGGATGGTTTCCTCGATGGCACCGAGTTCTCCACTGATGATGTGCCGGAAGGGCAAAGCCCTGTAAGTGAGGCCATCCGCAGTGGACGGTGTTCCGTCTGCAACGACATTGAACGGGATCAGCACATGGCTCCTTGGAGGATGAAGGCCAACGCCCGAGGATACAGATCATGCGCTTCGTTCGCTTTTGCAGAAGAGGGGAAGGCCATAGGGGTTCTCAGCCTCTATTCGGGCGAGAGGGGTTTCTTTGACGGCGAAGAGCTCAGGCTGCTCTCAGAGGCCACTGATGACATATCCTTCGCTGTTGAAACGGCTGGGAGGGAAGAGCAACGCAAGCGCGCGGAGGAGGAGCTAAGGGAATACTCACGGCATCTTGAGAGAATGGTGGAGGGACGCACCAAGGAGCTGCAGGAGGCGGAGAGGATGATCGCAGTCGGCAAGACCGCCCTCATGGTTGGTCATGACCTCCGCAACCCCCTGCAGAGCATCACCTACGCCTTGTATCAGATCAAGGAGGTGGTGAAGGGCCTGCCGCTGGGCATACAAGTCGATCAGTTGCAGACCATCTCGGGCGCTGTAGTGACAATAGGCGACCAAATCGAGTACATGGACAAGATTGTGAGTGACCTTCAGGACTACGCGAGGTCTCTCAAGCCCAGGCTCTCCGAGGTCGACCTGCTTGACTTGGTCAACACAATATTGTCAACAATCGATGTCCCGAAGAACGTACGTGTCGTCGTGGATGTTGACGAGACCCAGAGGATGGTGGCAGACCCTTCAATGATCAGACGGGTCTTCACCAGCCTAGTCGTGAATGCCCTGCAAGCGATGCCAAAGGGAGGAAAGCTGACGGTGAGCGCAACTCAAACGAAGGACGCCACGTTCGTCGGGTTCAAGGACACAGGACTCGGCATACCTAGGGAGAATATCGACAAGCTGGGCGCCCCCCTGTTCACAACAAAGGCGAAGGGAATGGGTCTCGGACTGGCAATAGGCAGGAGGATGGTGGAGAGCCACGGCGGCACGATCGTGTTTGAGAGCAAGGTAGGCAGAGGAACCACGGTGACCGTGAAACTCCCGCACGCGATCGAGGGCGATCGCGCAGAACTCAGGCCTGCAGAAAGGAAGGAAAGCTCCAGCCCTCACAGGTGACAGGTTCCAGAAACAACGTGCACTTCCAGCGGAGCGGCCAAGCGATCGCGGCTCGTTCCGGGTTGGAGTGACCGTAACTGTTAATACCCCACTCGACCTTCATAACACGAAAAGAGGCGAACAGAGCTGGGAGGGAAAAGCGTCCTAGTCGTCGATGATGACAAGGCCATTCTCAGGGGTCTGGTGGGCATTCTCCAGTCAAAGGGCTATGACGTGGACACTGCCGAGACCGGGAAGGAGACCATCAGCAAGAGTAAGGCAAAGACCTACAACTTGGCAATACTCGACATCAAGCTCCCGGACGTGGAAGGAACCGAGTTGCTGATTGACCTCGGTAAGATCACCCCTTCGATGATGAAGATCATGGTTACCGGCTATGCGTCCTTGGACAACGCTGTTGACTCGATCAACTTCGGTGCTGATGCCTATCTGATGAAGCCAGTCAGCCCGGAGAAGCTACTCGAGACGGTTGCCGAGAAGTTGAAGGAGCAAGAAGATGTCGAGAAGATGACTGAGGACAAGGTCGCCGAGTGGATAGACGGCCGTCTCAAGGTGACCGAGCAACTGGAGAAGGCTAGGGCTGGCAGCAAGTAGTCAGGCCAGCATGGCTGTTCAGAAGTCAGTTCACACCCAGCTTCTGTTGATTACGCCCGTTCTAGACTACGGCAGCGGCAATCGATCTGCTGGCTTCGGCAACTTCTCGGATTCCCTGTGAGGTTCGTCCTGGTACCAGTAGGCCACGCTTGTCCAGTCATCTCCTCTATCGTTGGCGTGTCCGTGCTCGATGGTGACTCTTATTGACCTCCTGAAGACGACCGGATCCTCGATGTGAAACCTGTACACGATCCATCTCCCGGTCCAGTCGTACGTATCACCGGTCTGGAGGACACCGTGGTATGGACCTTCAAATCTCACAGGGAACCCGTAGGCGGACAGGAAGTAGTCCTCTGTGCCCGTCCCGTGGAGCGAAGGGGGCCATTTCTCGCCGTCCACGAATATCATGTCATCGCCTTCACCCCACCAGTCTGGCTGGAGCGATTTGACTCCCAGCATGCACCCGACGTAGTGCCCTCTCCCCCTTGCGTCGAGCACCACGTAGTTCTCGTCGCCCGTGAGGTTCACTCGATCGCTCGTGGCCTTGCATGTCTCTCTGTGCCAGCCCGCATGAAACCGCAGCAGATCCGGAGAAAGGTGATCGTCGTACAGTTCGTAGTCAACGTGGTAGTAGATCGTGAGTGGGGACTTCTCGCACTCGTTCACCAGCTCGACCTTGGCCCTCTTGTCGAAGGGCATAGGGAAGTAAGTGTTCAGCCCCATCCTCATTCCGCGCCCTACTACGCTCAAGGGAAGAGAGACGTAGCTGTGGGCTAGTCCGTGCATAGCACCGAAGAAGTCGCCGAGTGGAACCTCCACGCTGGGGTCGGTTTCTCCGTCCCAGTACATCCTGAGAACTGTCTTCTTCAGGAAGTACGGCTCATTTCCGCCTCCCGTGATCCAGATGTGCCTTATGCATCCGGGGCCGTCGATCTCTGCCATCTTGAGCGTCTGACCCGATTCAACCGCGCACCAATCGTCGTTCCCGCCAGTTCTGTCGTAGCTCGACTCTCTCCTGCTTCTCGCGTTTCTTCTCTTAGCCAAGTCAGACAACCCGCCAGGCAGAAAGGAAACCGTTCCACCTCGATCAGTCATGTTGTGCCAACCTCATCGTGAGTTATATGTCAATTGCCTGAAGAAGGTGACAATCAGACCTAGTGTATGGTCATTTCGGCCCAGCCTTTTATAGACTGTGGCCGGTGCGACTGCATCAGCTTTGGCTGGTCTGCATCGGGTCAGATCTCGTCGTCTGTCGTCGAGGTCAACCATCGCTCTGGTGCCAGCAGCCGGATTCGGGATCCGGATGACCCCGACTTGGAACATCTCCAATCCGAGGACAGACTTCGTCGCCAAACCCGCAGTCACTGAGAGCTTCTCCGGCAAGACGCTGCTCGACCTGGTGCTCGACAACATCCGAGAATCCGGGGTAGTGAAACGAGTCCTGGTGAGGATCGGTGACACGCCCGAGCGGATCACGCAGGAAAAGTCGCAATTCCTCAAGGAAATGAAGGCGAAGGCCCGAGAGGACGTACTACGGGTCGTCGCGAGGAGGAAGGGCGTGGTGATCTTTCACAACAACCCTGATGGTGCAGATGATGGGACGGGAGCAACGATACTTTCGAAAGAAGCCAAGAGGATTATCCACGAAGACAGGGGGGCCAACAATGTCCTGCTGTTGGCTTCGGACCTCCCCACCATACCGGCGAAATCCATCGAGGGGCTGGTAAGCTTCCACAACATGCGACACGATGATGTCACGGTGAGTGAAGTGATTGAGGAGGACCCTTCGGGTCATGGCAGGGTCGTGAGATATCCTCTGATGTTCCTCGGTGTCCGAGAGCGTGCAACAGCTGAAGCTGCAGGTGCGGGGAGCACGAGCGAGGAGCTGAACGCACGGTTGGCCCGAGGAGAGATCGTCGTCATAGAGCTTGAGAATGCAGAGGTTCCTCCCAACGCCCCGTGGGCAAGATACCTGGTGTTGCAGCGCAGGGAACTTGAGAAAATCCGCTTGGACGGCAGTGTGGAAATCCGTCATCCTCTCAGGGGTTTGATACCGGGCGATGCATTGGTGGTTGACGAGACCGTCATCAGGCACTGCGCAGTAGAGATCGAGCAGGGCCAGAAGCCTGTGTGGGACGAGAGGAGCGACCACTTCCTTGCGATCGTCGAGCAGTCTCAGATTGGCGTCTCCACTGAGCAGAGAAAAGGAACCAGAGAAGTGCGGGTCGAAGGATTTGAGTGGCCGCTGTCAACAGATTTCCTTCACTCGATCCGGGAGAGAAATGTCCTCTGCATGGTCGTCACGAGAGAGGTGTCCCTGAAGACGATAAGGGACCTGGACGCCCTGAACTACGGTCGCGTTGTCAAAGTGAATGGCACAGACGTAGTTGTGCCGAACAGCCGGATCTTTGAAACTGCGGATCCCGTTCTTTCGTTGGGAGGGTTGCGGATAAGTCGAGACGTGGCGAGATCAACTCTCAATTGCGTTCGGCTCGTTGACAATCCCAAAGGCCACTATGTGCTGGAGAGGCATCCCGATGGCGAGTACTACCTGCCTGAAGTGGCAAACGCTGTACGAAGATTGGGCGGGAAAGTGGGCATCTTCAGGTTGGCGGAAGGTACTGCAAGTGGGATGGACACTAGAACCGATCTCAGGGCCCTCTCTGGCTCACTGATGAGAGCGTACATGCGCAGTCTCGAATCCACCGGCGTTGATGTCTCATCTCTGTCATCGCTGAAGATCGCACACGGCTTCTCGCGAAAGAGGATCAGCGAGAGAGCAAAGTTGCGCGGCTTCGTGCATCTCTCTGGTGCAACGGCGATCGCTGCGGATGCCACCATCGAGAATTCCATTGTCGAGGCTACTCTAGGGAGTCGCACCGTTGTACGAAGAGGCGCGCGCGTGACTGATTCCATTGTTAGGAACTCGAGCATGGGCGTAGGCTCGGTTGTGGAGAGATCCTTCCTGCAGAACGTGACCGTCCCTAGCGGGTCGCTTATCAGGGACAAGAGGATCGACCACAGCGGGAACGCGAAGGAGGGGGCAATATTAGAGACTCAGCGCATCGACAGCCTACTGTCGGGATCCGCTGAGGCAGACGAGCGCGAGCTTCAGGTCATTGAACAGTTGTACGGTGTCACAGTCCATCCCGGAACTAGAGTGCGTCTGACTAGTGACTCGAAGAAACTGCTGTCAGAACTGAGCGAGGCCGTTTCGGCAGCGGGCGGTTCAAAGCGGTTCATTCAAGTCAATGCTGAACTCTTGAAGACGGGAACATACAGCCAGATCCTGAATGACAATTCGCTTTCTGGAATCACGTTCTGTCTGGGTGCGAATACAGAACTCGTCTTCAGAGTAGGTCTACTGGAGTCGACCGATATTGGGGCGGGTTGCATACTGGAGAACTCGGTCGTGAGAGGATCAGAGATCGGCACAGCGGCTTTGCTCCGGGCGGCCGTGGTCGAGGACTCTAGGGTGGAAAGCTCGGCGGAGAGGCCGTCGAGGGTTGAGGGCCTGTGCGTCTCTGGGCAGGTCCTAGAGGGAGGGTATCCCGAAACCACATTCCTGAACGTCTCGTCGCCTTTGCGGCCGATCAGGGAGTGGAAACGCTATCTGAGCTCGGCCAAGTCAGGGTCTTTCCTACGGTCCCTGTACGGAAAGGATCCCGAGCTGAGTGAGACGAGAGGGAGACGAATCATATCCCTGCTGGATCGTGCCTCCCACAGCTTCGGTGAGGACTCGGAAGTCATTGTGGTTCGCGTGCCCGGAAGAGTGAATCTGATGGGCAGGCACGTTGATCATAGGGGAGGGTTTGTGAACCCGATAGCGATCCCGAGGGAGGCGCTGTTCGTCGCGAAGTCTAGAGAGGACAGTGTTGTCGCTGTCTCGAACGTCGATCAAGGCTATGCGGGTTTTTCGTTCGACCTGCGGGCCAGTAGGCCGGCCCACAGGATGACTTCTCTCGCTGAGTGGCGCGAGTGGGCCCAATCGAACTTGGAAGACAGGAGGAGAAAGGGCATTGGGCCCAACTGGTCGGAGTACTGCAAGTCCTCAGTCTATCTCCAGAACTACTACCTCAGGAAAGATGGGTCCGCCTTGAGAGAACTCCGGGGTGCTGACATGGTCATGTCTGGGGATGTCCCGATGTCCGTGGGCCTGTCCTCATCCTCCACCATTGTCGTCGGAACATACCTCGCGTTGTCGGCGCTCAATGATCTCAAGATGTCCGAGGAGCGGTTCATAGAACTGTGCGGGGAGGGAGAATGGTTCGTGGGAACCAGGGGCGGGATGGGAGACCATGCCGCGATCATCTGGGCTAAGCCTGGAAAAGTGTGCCACATCGGCTTCTTCCCGCTTTCCGTGTCTTGGGCGGACGCTCCTCCCGGAATCCGGGTGGTGGTCTGCAATTCCATGGTACAGGCCGCGAAAATATCTGGCGCCAAGGACAAGTTCAATGAGAAGGTCGCCACATACGATCTAGCCTTGATGTGGCTTCTCAGCCGACGTCCGCGGTTCGTTCCACGTGTGAAACGCTTCAGAGACATGAATCCGGCGACCCTGGGTATCAGCCTTTCTGACTTCTACCGCATGCTTAAGGAACTGCCAGTGAGAGCGACAAGGGACGAGCTGCGGGCCGTGCTACGCGCACGAGAGGAAGACCTAGAGAGGTTGTTCCGTGAGCACGCGGAGCCTCCGGAAGGCTACGGCTTGCGCGGCGTCGCACTTTTCGGAATGTCGGAATGCGAGCGGTCAAGGGTAGCCTGTTCGGTCTTGACAAGGAGCCCCGCAGGATTCGGGCTCCTGATGAAGGTGTCTCACAATGGAGACAGAGAGATCGTCCATTTAGAGGAAGGTCAGAGGAGGTGGACTCCCCCGCTGGACGACGCCTATCTTGACGCTTTGGCCAAGGGAGCAGGTCGTGGGGCTCACGGCGGGCCGGACTTGCAGAAGCAATCTGGCTACTACGGATGTGGCCATGAGAAGACTGACGCGCTCGTCGACTTGGCGCTCTCCGTGAGAGGAGTGCTTGGGGCGCAGCTTGTCGGAGCTGGACTGGGAGGGAGCGTTGCTGTTCTGATAAGGGACAACAACGTTATCGATCTTCTGAATGTCCTCTCAGCTCGTTTCTACGGGTCCTCAGAGACGATGGATGACAACGTGATCGTGTGCGTTCCTGTGGCAGGGGCTTCTGTGCTGCGCATGCCGGTCTAGCCCGTCATTCGATCACTGTTCGATGAGGACAGCCTCGTACAACTCGAGCTTGGGAAGAACGAACTCCACCCTTCCTTCCTTGTATGAGAAGTCCAGGTTCTTGCCAGCGTAGAGCGACTTCATCGAAGAGGGTTTCCGACCGACTGCCACCGAGAACTTGGCGCCCTCCACTGGGAAGACCTGAGCGAACGGACGTCTGAGAGCAAAAGAAAAGTTGATGAGGTGAAGCATGGCGAAGCTTTCCCCTTCGAACAGTGTGGTCTCAACAGTTTCCGGGGCATTTGTCTCAACTTGCCGTCCAGCTCGGCCGGCCCACTTGACCGAGTTCTCGATTATCTTGAGGTAGTCGAGGAAGCCATTGTTCCAGTACTGTCCAGCAAAGGCCGAAGGGAAGAAGACCACTCTGCCTGATCCGAACTCATTTGCGGTAACAGTCGAGTAGGGTGTCTCTGGTGTGATGTCGCCATATCTTGACGGCATGGCCTGCAGTTGCACGCACACCCCCTGTGCACCGATGCCATCCGTCTTCATGACATGCTCAGGACTGGGGATCACGGCAAGTTCAGTGCCGTAGGACTTCACCAGAGGTACTCCTTCTGCTATGGGGTGTTTCGACTTGACCACCATGTAGTCCCACTTGAGGACATCCATGAGTTCTCCCTTTGATGACACCCCGAAGACATCAGAAAGCGCGAACTCCCCCCTTGACTCGCCCAAGTCGGTGAACATCGAAGTCTTGTACGAAGCTATCAGACCCTTCCCCGCTCTCACGAAGCTTCTCACGGCCTTCACTTGTACATCACTCATGCACGCAACGTTCGGCAAAATGAGGAGGTTGTACTTGGCCAAGTCCTGCTCGTTCACGTTGACATCTGAGATCAAGTCGAAGGGAATGTGCAGTCTGATGAGCGCCTCGTAGAAACCCCTCGCCTCCTCCGTGGTCCTCCTTTCGCTCTCGTACTTCCACATCGTTATCCTTTGAGCTTCTAAGAAGTCGCCTGCTTGCACTGCGACGCCGGCGGGTTTCTCCACTTCCACTCGGGCTTGTGCCTCTTCAGCTCCGCCTCTTGCGGGAGGCTCGTAGAAGAAATCGCCTGTTCTCCTCGACCACACGACTGCGACTCTTGCCGCCGACCTGGATGACTGATAGTACTTCTCATATTCCCTTGCTGCGTCGAAGAACCTAGCCCCTTGGGGAGTAGCCTCCGTTGCGAAGCCATGATCCTCGAACATGTCCGCTCCATTCGCCAGGCCTTGCAGCTTGCCGAGCAGGTACTCGATCGGAGGTATCCTCTCCCTAAACCAAGGCTGGTGGGATGCTGCCAAGAACAAGCAGAACGGTTTGTCTCGCTTGATCGAATTCGCGAGTTTCGTCGTCCAGCCTTGGAACCACATGGGAACCCCGCTCGGCAGTGTGTAGTACTGATAGCTTTCCATTCCGATGATGCTCTGCCCTTCGTATGAATCCTCCGCGCTCAGGGCGAAGCTCCAAGACGGCCAGACTTGGCTGCTGTTGTTGCTGTAGAGTAACGAGCCGAGCCCCGCATCGGTCAGAGCTCGCGCACCGTCCTTCAAGAACCTGGCGATGGATCTGTATCTGAACATGACGAACTTCCTCCAAAGAGGGTCGGTCCAGTCTTCTCTGGTGGGTAGGTCATGTCCCTGTTCGGCTTTGAACGCATCGCGACAGCTGTCACAGTGGCAAGCCCCAGGATAGTACGCAGGACCGTCCAAGAAAACCACATCCACACCCCGCCTCGCCACCTCAACGATCAGTTTGAACATCCTGTCCCTGTAGGCAGAGTTAACGCACATTGTGTAGCCATGACCATAGAGCGTGTCTATCGGGCTTCCGTCCGGTCTGACTTGCGCCCACTCCTTGTGTTTCTCGTAGAACTCGTCACCGTAGTAGTGAGCATTCAGGTAAGTCCTGGTCCGCAGTCCCCTTTGATGAGCGGTCGAGATCTGCTCCTGCAACAGATCCCTAGTCCCAGCCTTGTCCCATTTCGGCAGTACCGAACTGTCGAACAAGGCATACTCGTTGTTTATGTCTCCCTTGTAGGGAACAACTTCGAGTATGTTGCATCCCTTCTTAGCAGCTTGGTCGACCACGTTGTTGATGTCCTCGGGCTTGAAGTCCTTGTAGTCGCCCCAAGTGAGCCAGATGAACCGATCCTTCCACCATTCCGCCATCTGCAGTCTGGCGAGTATTCGAGGGAGGAAAGGATATAACGGTTGGAGAGCAGCAGCGAACATTGCCTGCTTTGTACCCCAAGTCCATCAGGCAGAGGTGAGTTTTCGGCTCCGTGATAGATCTACTTGGAATAGCGTTGGCTTCCTTTGTGGTTGCGTTCTCGGGCGCAGCTGCGCCCGGCCCCCTCTTGCTGACAGTGATCAAGGAGTCGGTAGGACGCGACGCACGAGTGGGCTTGATGCTGTCGCTCGGGCACGCGACGGTCGAGTTGCCGGTGGTGGTCCTGCTGTCGTTGGGTCTTGTTAGCGTTGATCTCAGCGGCATCATGTTCTGGTTGGGGCTCATAGGAGGTATGGCGCTGGTCGCCTTTGGTCTCTTGACGCTCAAAGCATCGTCTAGACGGGAGACCGTGGTTGACATGGGGGAGAAGCAGACCCGAACGTCGGCGATGAGGCTGGCTCTGCTCGGTGGGATGACCTCTGCGTCAAATCCGTATTGGACGTTTTGGTGGCTGACGATAGGTGTCACGTCAATCGTTCAAGCCATGGTCTTGGGGCCACTCGGGTTGTTTGTGTTCTATCTGGGTCATATCGCGGGTGACGGCGTCGTATTCACGTCGGTATCTGCGCTGACTTCAGGAGCCAAAAATGTCCTTGGGGGCAGGGGCTACAGAGCCCTCTTGATTGGCACTGGGGTGATCCTCATCGCAATCGGAGCCAGTTTTGCGCTGTCCGCACTACAGTTGGCCCACTAGGACCGGCTTCGGTTCCGGAAGTCTGGCTCGGCCCGGGGTTCTTATATCCCGCGCTGATACCGGAGCTGTCCGGGTTGCGGTCAGCCTCCGAACTGCATGTCGAAACAATCAGCACGGATGACGGCAAGGTCGTCGTGCATTGGGTAGATGTAGATCCGGTTGAGCTATCTGGGTTCGGCGAGATCAGGGTGGTCCTAGCAGATCACCCGCGAGGGCAACGAGCACTGCTGAATGTGGCCGATTCACTGAGAAGGATCGCAGCTGCGGGCGCCGGAAGCGTCAGAGGTTCGGTGACTCGTGATGATGTCCTCGTCGTCTCCAGATCGGCTGATGAGAGAAGCCTCAGTCAACCCTTCCTTCGCAAGGATGACAGGACCATCTTGAGTGGCGATAGTGCGGAGTTCGCTGTTGTGCAAGACTCGGTCACCGCTAGCAAGCTCACTGCAACCGACGTTCCCGAGTCTTCCGCGTTCAGGATTCCCAATGCGACACCCTTTGAGACTGAGGTCTTGGACGGCCTGATGTCACGGGACAGAATGCTATACTCTGTCAGATCGGTCACGCCGAGCCCCGGCAAAGTGAGCCGGAAGTACGTCACAGTCAAACCCACTCTGCCAATCGGGTTCGCCGCCCACTACCAGAGCCTTCCCGACATATGCGTCAACCAAGGGGCATCGGCGGGGATCAATGGCGGTTTCTTCGCCAACTTTCCCGAAGAGTTGTCATTGCACACAGTGTTCAATGATCCGGTGGGCCTGCTTGTGGTCGACGGACACGTCAGATTTCCTCCGAGTTTCCGGAGAGGGACCTTCATAGTGTCTACAGATGGGTCTACCCACATTGAGATCATCGACCTGCGTTCTTTCAGCTTCCTGATCGGAGGCAGGAGCTTCTCAGGGGCCAAACTTTGGCGCGGTTCTGAGTCGGTACCCTTCGAGGTGAACCAAGCATCTTGTGAGGGAGTCGCCGTGTTCAGCAGGACCTTCGGCTCAAACTCCCCGGGTGGACAGGTGGTCGATTTCGCCGTCGCGGGAGACCTCGTTGTCGAGGTGAAGAAGGGCGGGAATGCCCGGATACCACAAAGCGGGTTCGTCCTCCAAATTGCAGATGCTCGACTGGCAGACGAGATGTTGAGGAATCTCTTGGCGACGCGAGGAGCCAATCAGCTGCAGTGCAAGCTGCATTCGGACCATGCGAAGGATGGAATCAAGCATGCCATGGCCGCGGGCCCCGTCCTCATCAGTGACGGCGTGAGTCTGAAGCCGGGCTATTTCTCCACTGACCCGGCGGTCGAGGAATTCGAGAGGGGTAGACTGGCCCCAACCAGGTTCAATGCGAGCATTGAAGACGTGAAGACACGAGCTCCTAGAAGCGCTGTAGGCATCACGCGAGAAAGGCATGTGCTCTTCGTGACGACCGATGACGACAGACAGGTGAACATGCCTTCCGGACAAAGGCGCAGCATCGGCGCCACTCTTTCGGAGCTCGCGGGCATCATGAAAGACCTTGGCTGCAGGGAGGCTCTCAACTTAGATGGTGGGGGATCATCAACACTCTGGGCGGAGGGCGAGGTGAAGAACGGTCCCTCTGATGGATTCGCACGAGCGATTCCCAGCGCTCTACTGGTAGTCCGGGCATCTGGCCGCTGACAGAAAACGACGATTGTCTATTCAGGTTCTGACCCTCTGAATCGAAGGAGCACGTAAGAACGCCGTGCCATATTCCGAGATGCGGACCACCCCCACAGGTGGCGCAAAGTAAAATAGCGGGCTGGAATGTCCAGTGGACGATGATAATGCGAGGCAATAGGGCGATAGACTATGACGGCAGACAGGTCGAGTTCAGCGGTTCTGCTTCCAGGCTGTCGCATGCCCCTGATGGGGTCGCGTACGTGCTGCCCGGCCCACAAGAGTCCTCAAGAGAGATCGAAAGGGTCGCGCGTTTGGCTTCAGAGGCTAGGGCCGAGGGTTTGCAGGTGGTCGTGGTGCAGGGTCTCGGGTTTGTTGGCGCCATCATGGCGTCCATCATAGCTCACGCCCAAGGGAAGTTCGTGATAGGGCTCCAGAGACCTTCTGCGCGTTCATACTGGAAGATTCCGCTGATCAATTCCGCAAGGACGCCCGTCGAGTCTGAAGATCCAAAGGTCGAGCAGTTCATCAGAGAAACGGTTGCTGCGGGCAGGTTCATTGCCACTTTCATGGATGATGTGATATCGCTTGCAGATGTGGTCGTCAGCGACGTTCAATGCGATGTCAGGAAGCTGAAATTCAGGGATTCGAGCAAGGCGACTGTCGAGATAGAAGCCTTCATTCAAGCAACGAAGACCGTCGCAGGGCTCATCAGGCCCGGAGCGCTGTATCTGGTGGAGACGACGGTCCCCCCGGGTACGACGGAGTTCATTGTGAAGCCGATCTTCGTTGACGAGTTCAAGCGCAGAATAGAACAGGACTTGGACAGAGCGAAGGAGACGGGCGCGACGAACAGCGAATTCCTTTCCGGACTCGAGGCTCAAGTTCACTCGTGGCTGCAGCGGCCTAGCAAGAAGGGCGAGGCGGAGCTAGTCGAACTCGCGTTGAGCAAGCATACGCCCAAGATCGCCCATTCGTATGAACGTGTGATGCCGGGAAGAGAGTACGTGGACTCCGTCATCAACTTCCCCAGGGTGTTCTCAGGGATAGATGAAGCATCGGCCGACCTGGCCCACAGATTCCTCTCGAGCGTCTTGACGGGCCCGAAGGCAGAGTTGACAAGGCTTCCCACCCCGACGGACTCCGAGTTTTCGAAGTGTGCCGAGAACACGTACAGGGCGACCATAATCGCTCTCGGAAGGGTCCTGGGAAGGACGGCAGAGGTCGGCGGCATTGATCTCTCCAAGGTCGTGGCGGCGATCAACAAGCGCCCGACTCATAGGGACATGATGGTCCCGCGAACCCCGAGCACCGGAGGATACTGCCTTCCAAAGGACCCCATCTTCATAGTCTGGTCTGTCACACACATGCCTCAGTTCAAGAAGAGACTCACGGGCGAGAGGACCCTTCAGCTCAAGCAGTTGCTGAGGTTCATCACCCTCATGGTTGACATCAATGACACCGACGGCATGCATGCTGTTGACATAATGGAAGATGAACTGAAGGCCGTCGGCAAGAAGCTGAAAGGCAGCACGATAGTTGTAGCGGGCGCGTCATATCGCGAGGATGTGGCCGACACCAGGTATGCCCCGTACGAGGCGATAGTCAGGTACCTGCAAGAGAAGGGCGCGAACATTTCGGTCACAGATCCTTACGTCAAGTCACTGCCCGAGCTAGAGCAGCAGGGCGAGGACCCATATTCCATGGCCAAGTACTTCAAGAAGCAAAGAGACTTGCCCAAGCTCAAGGTGGATCCCGACTTGGCGGTGGCGCTGAAGGGCGCCGACGGCGTGATATTCGCGATCCCGCATGAGCCCTATACGAAGTTGACTCCGGCCCATATCGCCAGCGCAATCGGAGGGAAACCGGAGAGGTTCGTCATAGTGGATTGTGGAACCTTCAATGGCCCGGCCTTCTTGCAGTTTGTCGAGGCGGGTTTCAGGATGAGAAAGATGTACCACGGAAGGGTGAATCCGTAGCTTCCGCTCAAGTGAGGACTGTCTGAATAGGAACGAGTCGTCGCATCGACAGGCTTATCTTCGCCTCAACAGCGGCGGGGTGGGATCTGCGTCATGGATGACCTAAGCCTCCTGTTGCCTTCGGTGTCAGAAGCAATGGATCCGATCCTCCGAAAGATGGATCTCGACCTCGGGAGAGAGTCGCGCATCAATGCAAGCGATCTAGAGTCCTCAGGTCAGCAGCTCATCTGGGTTGCAGGGAACCTGTGGTGGCAACTCTCCGAAGCTCAGCACTCTGTTCTGCCTGCGACGCTGCGAGACGCCGGCATCGGCCTTCTCGGCAGATCCAGCGAGATGAGACAAAGAGTGACAACGGAGGAGGATGTGCACTTCTACTCAGAGATCCGCAGTGTCTTGGCCTACATACTGAACACCATCCAAACCGGTGACTACGCAGAAGAGCTCGAGAGCATCCGTGTCGCGAACGAGAGCCCGTGAGAGCAATCGGTTTTCTGGAGATGAGCCGTGCCTCTCGCTGGAATCTACCCGCCCGACTGGTCTTTCAAGGGAATCTCAATGGTCACCGTGGTTCCTTTCCCTACCTCACTCTCAACGGAAATATCGCCACCGTGAGCTTCGACAATTCGCTTACAGATAGCCAGTCCGAGTCCGTGTCCTTGGTCCCTCGTAGTGAACAGAGTCCTGAAGAGTCTGATCAGGTTCTCCCTGGACATGCCAACCCCCGTGTCGGAAAAGAGGACCAGAAGGGTTTTCCCTCGCTTGGATGCCTGGATGCTCAAGTTCCCTCCCGTCGGCATGGCCTGAAACGCATTGGTGATCAAGTTCGCAAATGCTCGTTTCATCAAGGTCTTGTCGACAAGCAGTTTCACCGCGCTCAGATCGTCTTGGATCTGCTTCGAGACCACTACGTTCTCAGGGATCATAATTGTGGCTAGCGTCTCGTCCAACAAGGAACGGACATCCGTCTCGACTGCTTCTACCTTCAGCGGTTGCACCGAGCTCTGCAGGTCTGTTATGATGCGATTCATGTACTGAGTTGACTGATCGGTCTTCCGCAGGAACTCAGCGAAACCCAATTCCTCTGCGGTTCGCTGCTCCTCAGGAGTCAATGACCGCATCTTCGTCTTCATCAGGAATATATCATTCATCATGACCTGTGTCGGATTGCGCAGATCATGGCCTACAGAGGCAGCTACCTCTCCGATTGCGGCCAGTCTCTCTGCATCCACGAGCTTCTTTGTTCTTTCGTCCACAAGTTGCTCCAACCGCTGGGAATGAGCCTGCAGCTCCGTCTCTGCCCGCTTACGTTCAGTGATGTCCCGCCCATAGGCGTTCACGTAGTCTCCCTCCGACACAGGCACGAGGTTGAACAGGAACACTCGGTTCCCTTGCCTCAACTCGATCTGTTCTCCTTTGCCCGTTGTGAGGACTTGAAGTACTAGTCGTCTGAGGTGATCCGGCGCAGGCTGACCGACTGAACACCCCCATTCATCCAGCAGGAGGTCACTTGAGGCGTTGGCGTGCATGATGGTGCCGTCTTTCGCAAGTCGGAGTACGGGGCTGGGGTTCTCAGCGGGATACTTGGCCAGGTTTCTCAGCTCTTCTTCTGTCCTCTTGCGCTCTGTGATGTCCACGACAACGGCTAGGGCGTCGGCGTATTGCCCGCCTCCAGTCCAGAGCGGCGTCGCCGACACTTGGACAACGCACGGTCGTCGATCCTTGCGGTGCATAGTGACCTCGTATCGGCTCACTTTGCCACCCCTTCGGACGAGTGATTCTCGTTGAATCGCCTCAAATCCCTTCTCATCGACTAGGCCCCTCAGATTCGTTCCGATGAGTTCTCGGGCTTCATAGCCCAAGATCTCGCAAAACGCCCTGTTCACGTACGTCAGGTTCTCTTTCCCGTCAACAACGGTAATCCCCTCCGTGGCTATATCCAGCAGCGTCTCAAGCTTCATGTCTGAATCTTCAGACACGCGCACCAAACTGTCCTCGTTCACATCTTTTTCTGACACGTGCTCTCGCCTTTTTCTGACAACATTGTCGTTCCTCTCTTATGCAGCGATCTTGCTCCCCCTGCTGTCGAAAGACCCTGTGTCTCGCATGACGTCCTCCCGCAGACTGGCATCGGACCGCGGGTCTTACTGAAGACCGGCAATATTAGCCTTGTTGGTCCGAGTCATATATCGATGCTGGATAGTTTGTGGCTGTGTCATGGCGGGCAACGGGTCGGGTAAGGTCGGCCGAGCACGCCCTCCGCACCTGGCGGAAGCCGGGGTCCGGACGGGGTCCAGATCGCAGCCATCCAGGATTCAATCCCTAGGAAGTCTGCGGTCGCGTGGCCGACGGCTTTTCGACGCTGCCCCTTGGTGCATTTCGACCAGCTGATCACAGGCCATGAATCGCTCATTCCTCCGCAAGAGGCCTTCTGTCATTGTGAAGCCTCCGGCACTGAGTTCATGGGAGCGCGCGTTCGGATCTGGCATTGAACGCACGCACAGCCTGCAGGCAGGACCGGGTTGATTGTGATTGCACGAAGTGTTAAAAACGAACGGGTCATCAGCAACGAAAATGGCTTCATCGCTCGGAGGAAGACAAACCCCGCCTTCAGGTTCACGCAACAGTCAATTCTATCATGGCGATTGGATCGACCGAAACAAGAACGGCTCAATGGACCCATACGAGGATCCCAATCAACCCATCTCGAAGAGAGTCGAGGATCTGCTCTCGCGGATGACCCTGGAAGAGAAACTCGCTCAGTTGGGGTCGGGGGTAGACATCCCACAATGTGGGATAGGTGGCCTCACATGTGTCATCCGATCCTACCCCCCCGGGGAGGGGGCAGCCAAAGCGAACGAATTCCAAGCTCAAGCGATTGAACGGACTCAGCTTGGGATTCCACCCATCATTCACGACGAGTGCCTACACGGGTGCTTGGCGAGGTACTCCACGAGTTTCCCGCAGGCCATAGCTCTGGCGGCTACATGGGACCAAGACTTGGTCCACAAGGTGGCCAAGGCGATCGCAGAAGAGACCGCTTCCAGAGGCATACAGCAATGCCTCTCTCCCGTGGTGGACATCGCGAGAGACGTGAGAGCTGGTAGGACTGAGGAAACCTATGGCGAAGATCCGTACTTGACATCAGTTATGGGAGAATCCTTCTGCAGGGCAATGCGCGAGGAAGGCATCATAGCCACGCCCAAACACTACGTGACGAACTTCGTGGGTGAAGGAGGTAGGGACAGCAACGAGATACATTTCTCGGAGCGGATCATACGAGAGGTCTACTTCCCGAGTTTCAGGGCCTGCATCAAAGCGGGTGCTCTATCGACGATGGCTGCCTACGGCTCACTTGACGGGACGCCCTGCTCCAGCAACAGGTGGCTCCTCACGGAAGTGCTGAGGAACGAATGGGGCTTCGAGGGGTTCGTGGTCTCGGACTACGGATCGGTCCACGGGATACTGACAAAGCACGGTGTGGCGGCTACCCCAGAGGAGGCAGCGAAGTTGGCACTCGAAGCCGGTCTAGACGTGGAATTCCCGAAGACGGAGTTCTTCGGAGAGCCGTTGGCGAAGGCGGTGAGAGAAGGGCTGGTCAGATCGGATGTCGTTGATGAAGCTGTCCGGAGGATACTGAGGGTCAAGTTCTTGATCGGGCTGTTTGACCGCCCCTTCGTCGATCCGGATGTGGCAGAAGCTGTCTGCGGATGTGACGAACACGTGAACCTCGCCCTTGAATCCGCCAGGAAAGCGATTGTATTGCTCAAGAATGAGGGAAGGTTGCTCCCTCTAGACAAAGGGAAACTGAGATCGATTGCGATTCTCGGACCTCTCTCCGATGAGTTGAGGTTGGGGGGCTACAGCGGCATTCCACGCAGATCGGTCACACCGTTGGAGGCGATGAGGGAAAAGGTCGGACGGGACACGAAGGTCCACCACGCAAGAGGTTGCACCGTGACCGTAGGTGGGCACTTCACGATACCGTCAAGATATCTCGCACTATCGAAGGGTAAGTCAGGACGCCATGGTCTCACGGGAGAGTACTACGACAACGCCGACTTGTTGGGCAAGCCTGTATTGGTGAGAACAGACGAGGGGCTGGACTTTGACTGGGGGCTTGGGTCGCCAGACCCCAGAATCCCTTGCGACGACTTCTCGGTCCGCTGGACAGGGAAACTGGTGCCGCCCGAATCCGGCGCGTACGAGCTGCGTCTCTCCACCGATGATGGGGTGAGGCTGTGGCTGGACGGCGAACTGCTGGTCGACGCCTGGGACCGTAGAGGACTGTCCTCAGACCTAGCGCAAGTAAGACTGGAGAAAGGCAAGCGGTATGACCTCAGAATCGAGTACTGCGAGCGAACGGGCGAGGCGATCGCACAACTCGCATGGGATCGCACCTCGGATCTGACGCCACAGATCAGAAGGGCAGTCGCGATGGCAAAGAAAGCCGACGTTGCGGTCATATTCTGCGGGATCGTGGAGGGAGAGGCCAAGGATAGAGCGAGGATAGATCTGCCAGCTCCCCAGGAGTCGCTGATTGAGGAGGTTCTCAGAACTGGAACCCCGACAATCGTAGTGCTCCTAACGGGGAGTGCCATGACGGGCGATTGGATCAAAGATGCCCGAGCTGTTGTCCAAGCGTGGTACCCAGGCCAAGAGGGAGGGACCGCCATTGCGGAGACACTGTTCGGCGAAAGCAACCCCGGGGGCAGGCTGCCTTTCACTTGGCCTAAATATGTGGGTCAGCTTCCTCTCTACTACAATCACAAGCCGACAGGAAGGAGGTATGATTACGTCGACATGCCAGGGGCTCCAGCGTTTGCATTTGGCCACGGCCTCAGCTACACTCAGTTTGGGTACGACAACCTGAGCGCAGAAGTCAATGAGAAGAGCGGGCACGTCACGGTAAGCTTCGATGTGAGGAACACAGGTGAGATGGAAGGAGATGAAGTCGTGCAGCTGTACACTCACGATGTGGTCGCAAGTCTCGCAAGGCCCGTGAAGGAACTGCGGAGGTTCGGAAGAGTATCGCTCAAGGCCCGGGAGAAGAAGACGATCGCCTTCACCCTATCCGCGCAGGACTTTGCATTCCTCGGAAAAGACATGAAGCCGATCCTAGAACCAGGCGAATTCGATGTCTTGGTGGGCAGCTCGTCTGAGGACATAAGACTCAGGAAGACTCTCACCATCGGTAGCGGGCTCGCAGCCGGTCTTGGCAACACCTAGGCTGGGAGTGATGTCACGGGAGCGGGGACCTCTCTTTGGCTGCCTCACCTACTTCCTCAGCGGCACATTCACTGTGAAGGTGGTTCCCTCGCCCACCTGGCTTTCCACAGTGATACTTCCACCTTGCGCCTCGACCAAGCGCTTGCAGGTGGCTAGCCCAAGCCCTTGGCCCTTGGACTTCGTCGTGAAGAGGGGCCGGAAGAGCTTGTCAAGGGTCTCTTTGGTCATCCCAACGCCGTCGTCTCTGAAGCCCACAGAGAGGTTTTCTCCTCTCGGTGCCGCCTCGATAACCAGATGCCCTCCGCTTGGCATTGCTTGGATAGCGTTGGTGATCAAGTTCGAGAAGACCCGCCTCATCATCACCCCGTCAGCCATCGACTTCGTGAACTCCTGACCGTGTTCTGCATCCAACCTGATGGAGATGTTCGCCGGTACATCCGTGCTTGCGATGACGTCCCTAAGGAGCGCGAGTAGGTCAGTCTCAGTTAGCCGGGGGCTCACGGGCCGTGCTAGGTCTTGAAGCTCAGATATGATGTTGTTCATGTATTCCACTTGCTGCTCTATCTTCCTGATGGTTTCGACGAAGCTTTGCTCAACAGCGCCCTTCTGCTGGGAGGCAGGCAGCGTTTCGAGTTTCGTCTTCACCGAGTAGAGGTCATTTACCACAGCCTGCAAAGGATTGCGCAAGTCGTGGCCCACGGCCGCTGCTACTTCGCCGATAGCTGAAAGACGCTCGGCTTCCCGCAACTCCCTAGTCCTTTCCTCTACGAGCCGCTCCAGACTTTCAGCATTGTCTTTCAGCGCTTGCTCCATTTTCTTTCGATCAGTGATATCGGAACCGTACACATTGATGCATTCACTGCCGGGAACCGGTACGATATTCATCAGCAAGACCCTATCCCCGAGTTCGACTTCTGCTGTCTGTCCTTCGCCAGAGGAGACCGCTTTCGCCGTGAGTTCCAGCCATCGGTCCGGTGCGATGTCGCCTATGCCGCGTTCCCATTTCGCCAGCAGATCGTTGCTGGCCTGATTGGCGTAGACGATCTCGCCGTTGTCCGCGATCCTCAGGACCGGGTTTGGGTCTTCGCTCGGGAATCTCGCCAAGCTCCTGATCTCTCTTACCGCCCTCTCCCTTTCTGCGTATTCATCGGCTCTTTCCAGCGCGATCGTGATGTTTCTGGCGAGATTCTTGACTGATGGAACGAGTTGCGCGCCCAGCTCAGTCGAAGAGGTCGCGAAAACACCTACAATCTTCCCGTGCTTGTACAATGGCGTCATGATGGATTCCCTCTTCCCCAAGCCCGAGATCTTGGCGATCAGGAGGGCCGCCGGCAGTGGAAGCAGATCCTCCAGTATATTGTTCAGGCCTACGAGAAACGTCTTCCCTTCAAGCGCGACCTGGCTGAACAGCTTTGACCGTCTGAGGTCGACCTCGTACTCCATCAGTCTTGCTCCTACCACTTTCTCCGCCATCTCGACTGGTCCGCTCGCCATGGTAGACAACCTGAACTTGAGCTTCAGGCCATCACCGGTGAGCAGCAAAACGATTGCTGTGTAGCGTCCCGACTTCTTGAACTCCCTCTCTATGATGCTGTAGATTGCGCCCTCGTCGAAGACGCCCTGTATCGTGGTCGACAGTTGCTCCGTGAATCCGATGATCTCCATGAGATCATGCACTTGTCTGTCGACTTCGCTCAATCCCTCAATGACTACCCTTTGGGCTCTGTCGACCGCTCTGCGATTTAAGCCCTTTGAGCGCTGGCCATACTACAGCCCCCAACCTCAGTGCGGGGCATGACACACAGACCAAGCCAAGCTGCCCTTGCCGTCAGTTATGGCAGGACTACTGACCGCTGGAGTCACGTCTGAGCTCTGGTGTCTGTCAGCTCTCTAAGACGGTCTTAGGGGGATTCTGAGAGTGAATTCGCTTCCCTTGCTTGGCTTGCTCTTGACCGAGATGGTGCCACCGTGAGCTTCGACCACCCGCTTGCAGACCGCTAGCCCTAACCCCACACCCTTTGCTTTCGTGGTGAACAGCGGGTTGAAGAGCTTGGGCAAGACCTCATCAGGTATTCCCCTGCCAGTGTCGCGCACGCTGATTATGACCGTCTCGCCCGACTTGGAAACTCGTATCATCAGTTTCCCGCCCTTCGGCATCGCCTGCACTGCATTCAGGACCAGGTTTGTTAGAACCCTCTTCATCATTTGAGGATCTACCAGCAGTCTGGGCACATCATCTTCGACCCTGACAGTTGCCTCGACATCTTGTGGAACGGGTGAGGTCGATAGTGTCTCGTCAATCAGCTGACGGGTGTCAGTCTCGACCAATCTCAGACGCATCGGCCTTGCGAAGTCCGTCAGGCCGCTGACCACTCCGTTCATGTACTGCACTTGTCTCTCAATCTCATCAAGTAAGCCTCCCATGTTCGGTTGTTGCTGGGGTTCCTTCAATTCCCCGAGGGAGAGCATTTGTTTGGCCAAGTACAGACTGTTGACAATCGCCTGCAGTGGATTGCGTAGATCATGACCCACCATGAGGGCCGTCTCGCCTATTGCTGCAAGCCTCTCGGCTTCTTTCAGCTTTTTGGTCCTCTCTTGAACGAGTTGCTCTAGGTATTGCGAATGAGACCTGAGTTCGTCCTCGGCTCTCTTTCGCCAAACCACCTGACCGAGCTGGGAACCGATTGACGACACTACATCTACCCATCTTTCGTCCTGGTCTCGTGGCTCAGTGAGTCCAAAAAGCATCACGGCCACCACATCGCCTGCGGCTGTCACGGGTATCCCTACGGCCGACCTGAAGCCATGCTGTAATGCAATAGGAGCACGCGGGTATTCCTTCACAAGCGCCAGGTCTTTCACCCACAGGGGCCTCTTGGACTGCCAAACATGACCAGCGATTCCCTCGTCACTCGCATACACGAATCCCTCGGTTTCCTTTCTGAATCTCGAGAGTCCACCTGTCCTATCGTACCAAGCCGGAGAACACTCCAAATACGACCCGTCGGGCCGAGGGACCCAGACTTCGCCCACATCCCAGCCGGTCGCTTCACAGACGCGGCCCAACACAGCTCTCAGAGCGGAGTCGAGATCCTCGGCTCTGCTCACCTCCATCGTAATGGATAGCAGGAGGTGAGCCTCGTCCTCTGCACGCTTGCGCTCTGTGATGTCAGATACGAGAGTGAGAGCTCCTGCATAGTTGCCTCCGCTGTCGGTTATCGGGGATGCCGCCACCGTTGCGTGGATGTGGGTTCCGTCCTTTCTGATGAGTTCGATGTCGTACTGGTCTCTGAGGCCTTTCCTGCGGCGTTCAGTGCCTTGTCGAGTAATCTCCTGGTTGGTCGCATCCATGAAGGAGAGTCTATCCTTTCCCAGCATCTCAGCGGGAGTGTATCCCAGCATTTCGGCCATCCGAGCGTTCACGAAGACCGTCTTGTATGCCTCGTCATTGACCCAGACTCCCTCGTGTGCAGATTCGACAAGCTGACGGTATTTCTCCTCGCTCAACCTGAGAGTCTCTTCTGCCTGCTTGTGTCGCGTCACATCTCGGCTGACCCCTACCAGCCCGACGACCTTGCTCTTGTCGTCCAGAATCGGGGACTTGATCGTCTCAAAGAACCTCGTCACTCCGTCCCTGCCAGTGGTCTGCTCCTCGAAGAGGATTTGCCGGACCGTGTTGAACACTTCCTCGTCGCTTCTCTTGCACTGCTCGACAAGATCCGGCGGAAGGAGCTGTTCGTCGGTCTTCCCAACTATCTCGGGTTCACTTAGGCCCACAAGCTTCTCGAATGCCTCGTTGACTATCAGATTGCGGCCCTGAGTGTCCTTGAAGAACACTACGTCTGGAATGGCTCGCACTAGGGACCGAAGCTGGGCGTTCATGTCCTGCGTCGCCTTCTCAGCCTTTTTCTGCTCGGTGAGATCTATGAGGATGCCCATGCTGCCGACGAAGTTGCCTTGATTGTCCCAGATAGGAGAAGCTGACACTTGGACAATGCGAGTTTCCCCGTTCCTACAGCGCATGACAAGCTCGTAGCGACTCACCTCGCCTGTCCTCCGGATGCTTGACTGCTCCCGTACCTTTGCGAATTCCTCTGTATCCATGAGGTCTCGGAGGTTCATCCCGAGCAGTTCCTCTTCCCTGTAGCCTAGGATCTCAGCGAGTGCTCTGTTAGCATAGGTGATGTTCTCGTCAGTGTCGCCAATGGCGATACCCTCCATGCATGTCTCTAGCAGCGTCTGAAGTCTTCTGTTGGTCGCTTCAAGTTCGCTTTCCATCAGCTTGCGTCCGGTGATGTCCATCACTCCGGCTACTGCTCCAGCGTAATTCCCGTCGGAGTTCATGATCGGAGATGTCTCCAACAACGTGTGCACTCGCCGTCCGTCCTTTCCCACGAACTCGAACTCGTGTTGCTCATCGATGCCCGCCCTCCGCCTCTCCAGCAAGCGAGCGGCAAGCTCCACTCCTCGTTCGTCCATGAACTCAAACAGGTGCTTCCCGGACATTTCCTCAGGAGCATATCCCAGCATTCTAGCCATTCGAGCGTTGACGAAGATGGTGTGCGAATCCTTGTCGATTACCCATATCCCTTCGCGCAGAGCGTCGATGATCGCAGCTCTCGTCCTTGACTCATCAAGGGGAGATCCCCCGGTCAGGCCCCGATCAGTCGCGCGCGCGTTGTCGATGATGCCGGGACCTGTCGAGGCTTTCTCTGATCTCGGAGCCTTACCCTTTGAACGACCGGAGTACGGCCTCTTCCGCCGAATTGATCTGCTCCTGTGAGCGATATTCCCGCGTGCCCCCCGAGACGCCTTCCTGCGGGTATCGCTCGCAGGCTTCATGGTAACGTGGTGACAATTGCGCTCGTGAGTATATATCGCTTCCACACAACTGGACGCTTCTTACGTGTACAGACATCTGGAGGGACTCAGGCCTTGTCCAGCTGCCTCGGAACTGGACACCAACCCGTCTTCTGGTGAACTAGACTCCGCACATCGAAGTGGCGAAGAATGCTCTGGGTGACGTGCAGTGAACTGACTCCGATACTGACCACGACTGACCCGCCTGTACCATGCTCCTAGTGCACTTCTCGTCCCAAGGTATCACGGCCAGCTTCTTCAGCGCGCTCTCAGCATTGTCAGCTATCGTTGATTAGTGCGACGCTCGCCCTGCGTCAGTTCCGTGTGCGTTCTTCTGCCCCCTTCTCACCAGTCCCGCGAGCTTCAGCATTGGTGGAACCGACAGCAACGTCATCAGCGGGCCGAAGTAGAAGGGGAAAGCCGGACCGAGTCCTTGGAACAGGAAACCGCCGAGCAGACTTCCGAGAAGTCCTCCTATCCCGTTCACCAGCTCGATGAACCCGGTGGCCTCGGCCAGCTTGTCCCTCGTGGACAGTTCGGCCGTCAATGCCCTCCTCGCGGGAAGATCCATCGAACCCGCCAGCCCGAAGAAGAACAACAAGACCGCCGCCGAGGTGAGGTCTCGGGAGAGAGTGATTGCTGACCAGCTTACTGCCGAGAGTATGAAGTGGCCGACGAGCATCACCTCGCTACCCACCTTAGCTGAGATCCAACCACACGGGATTATCCCGACCATCATCCCCACATTCCAGGCCGCCATGGCAAGTCCGATGCTAGCTATGTCAAGCCCTATTGCCTTCTCGGCGTAGAGACTCAAGTAGGGAGTTATCATCTGATAGCCAAGCGAGTGGAAGAACAGAGCGAACCCATAGAATGCGAGCAACGGACTGTTCTTGACGCTCGAGACAATCGTCCCGATGTTCAATGAATCCAAGATGTGTCGAACGCTTCGCTTGTTGTCGGAAGCCCCTTGTCTGTTGTTCGACCGCGCCGAGACTGTCAAGGCGATGCCTGATACCGCAAAAAGGAGGGATGAGATCAACAGCGGTGTGGCAGCGCCCAGGTTCTCAGATGCCCAGCCCGAGAGCACCGAGGCGACAGCAGCGCCACCCAAGGTTGCCAAGTAGAACACCGCGAACAGAACGGGAGCGACTCTGGGGCTGAAGCGCTCAGAGATCACGGCAGTGGAGTTCGGGGTGAACAGCGCGAGCGAAAGCCCCGCCAAGATGAACGCGACAAGCGACATGGTGAGATCTACCTTCAAGTACAGTGCTCCCCATGCAGCTGCTGCTGCCACGGCAGAGACCACAAAAGGGACTAGCCTACCGAGCCTGTCTGAGAGTCTGCCAGCTGGTATGGAGGTCAAGGTCACCACGGCCCAGTTCGCGGAGTTGAGGAATCCAATCTGCTCCACGGATATCCCTCTCAAGTTCAACAGTGGCCCGATGATGGTGGTCACAGTCGAACAGCCAGCCTGATAGAACCCTCCACCGAGGATTAGAGCTGCGAACCGTTTCGAGGGACTCTTTTCCGTCGCCACGTCGCGTGCGATGAGTGCACCTGCCTTAAGCGTTTCGATTCGCTGGAAACGCTCATATCCTTGGAGGGATCAAGGAGATCGTGAAAGGCCGGGTAGTCATAGCCCTAGGCGGCAATGCGATCCTTGGATACGGACAGGTTGGCACATACTCGGAGCAAATGTCCAACGTACGTGCCGCGTGCGAGCAGGTTGCAGAAATAGTGGGCCAAGGATACGAAGTGGTCCTCACTCACGGCAATGGTCCCCAAGTCGGGAGCATATTGAGGCAGAACGAGTTGTCGGCCGACAAGGTTCCACCTCTGCCACTTGATGCGTGTGGGGCAGAGAGCCAAGGGTTGATTGGATACATGATCCAACAGAGCCTAGCCAATTCGTTACGCAAACGCGGCATAGACAAAACCGTGGTGACGCTGGTTAGTCAAGTGATAGTTGAGTCCGATGATCCCGCTTTCGCCGGCCCTTCGAAGCCCATCGGAGGGTTCATGGAAGAACATGCGGCCAAGCGTCTGTCCGATCGACAGGGTGTGACCGTAGTGAAGGAAGCGGGGAAAGGTTGGCGAAGGGTAGTGCCCTCACCTAACCCGAGGCTGATCGCTGAAGCAGGGGCGGTTGAGCGCCTGATATCTGGAGGCTGCATCCCGATCGCCTGTGGCGGGGGAGGTGTGCCGACGCTGAGGGACCGCAGTGGGAACTTGGGTGGCGTCGAGGCAGTTGTCGACAAGGACCTCACTTCCCAACTCCTAGCCACCGAGGTGCGGGCCGATGCACTGCTGATCTTGGTGGATGTAGATGGGGTCTACTTGAAGTACGGGACTCCTGAAGCGAAGCTTCTGAGGGAGATGTCGATGACCCAAGCGGAGCGCCTGCTCTCCGAAGGGGAGTTCGCTCAGGGGTCAATGGCTCCCAAGATCGAGGCGTCGCTCAGGTTCCTGCGTTTAGGTGGGAAGTTCGTCCATATAGGTCATCTCGACAAAGCCGTCGACGTCCTGTCCGGAAACAGCGGGACCACGATTCGTCCGTAAGGCATCACCAGTCTGAGCCGACATTGGGAAACAGAGTTGGACCAGAGATGTCCTGTCTGATTGCTTGCTCCGTGTGCCCATCCCGGGTTGAGGATACGGGTGGCTATTCAGCTCATTGATATACCCAGGGGGAACTCGTCTCGGTCAGTCCGACTTTTCGGCGGGCCTCAGAGTCAGTGATAGGCTTCACTTGCTCCCTGAGTCTCCTTTCAGCACTCGGGTTGATCGCCAGGTTCGCTCGGTACGTGCTCCCAGTGAGATACCTGTTCTTCCCGGAAACCGACTTTGAGATCCAGCTGTCAATGTTCTCCGGTGAGCTCGACCTCAGCGATGGTTGATCCGTGGCAAGCACGAACCCCCAATCGTCTGCGAAAGTCTTCACGTAGGCATGAAACGGAAGAGTTGTCTTGAACACTGACCTGAGCGATCTCAACACTCTCATGAACTGCTTGCCCTCGTAAGGCGAGGCCTGGGTCACGAGCACTCCCGCTGAGTTGAGCGCCCTCTTTGCCAAGCGGTAGAACTCAACCGAATACAGGAAGAGAGCTGGGCCTGATGGCACGGGGTCCGTTATGTCCACGATGATGACATCAAACGCAGCCCTTCTCCTGCTGAGGTATTCCCTGCCGTCTCCGATGACAACGTCCGCCTTCTTGTCGCTGAATGACCCTCGATGGATCCTCCGCAGGTATTTCTTAGACACGTCCACAACCTTTCTGTCGATGTCGACCATCGTGGCTCTCTCTACAGCCTTGCACCTCAGGATTTCCCTGAGCGCTCCGCCGTCTCCTCCACCGACTATGACGACCTTCCTAGGATGAGAGCAGTTGTAGAGGGCTGTCTGGACTAGGCTCTCGTGGTAGATGAATTCGTCCGATTCAACAGCTTGTATCAACCCGTCTAGAACGAGACCCCTCCCCAGCTCTTCGAAGTCCACCACCTCTATTCGCTGGAACTTGCTCTGCCCGGAGAACACGATGCGCTCTATTGGGAAGAGTGCGAGGGTCGGCTCAGACCCCTGTGTTAGGTAGTACGCTCTCCATGATCTCGAGTTCATCCTTCGAGCCCCTCGGGTACAGCTTGCTGATGACGCGCTTTGCCCTGAAGCCTTTGATGAGAACCTTCAGGGCCTCTTCCGGCTTAGTGTGCTCGCCGCAAGTGAACACGTCAACTGCCGCGTAGCCGTACTCGGGCCAAGTGTGAATGGACAGATGTGATTCGGCTATCACGAGCACACCGGACACACCCATGTCGCCGAACTTGTGGAAAGCGGACTGGACCACATTTGAGTTGGCTGCCCTAGCTGCCTTTTCCATGGTCTTTCTGACTGCCACAAGGTCTCTCAGAGGTTTTGGGTCGCATCCAAACAGTTCTGCCATGATCTGTCTGCCCAAGTAGGTCATTTCGCGGTCTTCAGCGCTCACCTTCGGGATTTTGATTTAAACTTTACATTTCGTTCCGAATTTCGGGTCCGATTCGGCAGCCGTCGCCTTGCGCTGGGCCGCTGTGCCCGCGCTCCGATGAATGCCAACATGCGGCTCAACTGGTCCAGAAGGCCGAACCCACGCCGGATCTGACCTTGTCAGCAGGCTCAACGACCGAATACTTGCCCCGACAATGACGCGACAGAATCCCGGCACCAGATCTGGAAGATGAATGGCAGCCAAACCGGGCCACAGGGGGCTCTCCGTCCCGCCCAATGATAGACGCCACGCTGGGCTCAGCCCGTCGGCAGGTTGAGATGATGCTCGATCACGTGATGGTACTGCTCGGGAGTCATGAGGGCCCGGAACGCCCTCTCAACAACTTCACTCAGGGCGGGGTGGATGTGCATTGCCTCAACTATCGGAGATATCGTCTGCTCAGAGGAGTACATCATGTCTATGATCTCGTGTATCAGAATGGAGGCGTGAGGTCCAATGATGTGAGCGCCGAGTATCCTCATCGTGTCAACCTCGACAAGCACTTTCACGAAGTAGTCCTTCGCTCCCATGGCCTCTCCCTTTGCCGTATCCTGATACCTGTGAATGCCGATCAATACCTTGCTCAGACCGTATCTCTCCACAGCTTCCTTCTCGCCTAACCCGACGCTCGCGACCTCTGGGTACGTGAATACGGCATGTGGGACCGCATGATAGTCAGCCTTCAACTTCTTCCCGAGCACGGCGTTGGAGTACACAACCAGAGCCTCGTAGTTCGCTACGTGTTTGAATTGGTGCTTCCCGATCGCATCACCCAAGGCCCAGACGTTTGGCTGGGAAGTCTCAAGGTACTCGTTCACCAAGATCCAGCCCTTGTCGTCAACCTTCACGCCTCCGAGTTGGGGATGCAGCAGGTCGGAGTTGGATTCCCTGCCCGCAGCAACGAGTATCTCCTCGGCTACCACCTCAAGGTTCTGTCCAGTCCCCCTGTTGACCGCGATCAGCCTCTTGCTCGACGGAGGTGCCTTCTCAGCCCTTATCACCTCATGATTTGTCAGTATCCTGATGTGCTTGCTGAGCTCTTTCTTCGCCAGCGCCGAGACCTCGGGCTCTTCTTCTGGCAGGAACTGGGAGTTTCTGCCGATGATTGTGACATCCGAACCCATCGCCGAGAAGAAGTGGCCGTACTCGGCCGCGATGTAGCTTCCGCCTATGATGGCGATGCTCTTGGGCAACTTGCTCAGGCTCAGCAGTGTATTGCTGGTTAAGTACCCGGTGTCCTTCAGACCGTCGACTCTCGGTATCATGGGACGGGATCCGCTACAAAGGAAGATCATCTTGGCAGTTATGATTTCGTTGTTCACTTTCAGCGTGTAGGGTGCCACGAACTCAGCCACGTGCGGATAGTAGTCAATGTTCTCCGCCTTCGACAGGCCCTCTCTGATCCCATCTATGTCCCTGCGGATCAGGGTTCTCATCCTGGTCATGACCTTCTCAAAGTCAATGCTCTGGACTCTGACCTCTATGCCTAACTCGTCCGACCCCTCGACTGTCCTTATCAGCTCGGCTGGATAGAGCAGTATCTTGGACGGGATGCACCCGCGGGTTAGGCATATCCCGCCGGGCTCGTCCTTGTCGATCACGGCAACTTTCAAGTCAGGCTTCTCCCGCATCATGGCCTCAACGATGCTCATGGCGGAGCCAGTGCCTATCGATATCAGGTCGTACTCCCTCAAATCAAGCTCAACTGTGAGTTGCTGCAACTCAGTATAAATGCTTCGACAAAGCTGTGGAAACGCAACACAGAACAATGTAGTGCTATCAGCTCCAAGCGGCCAAGGCGATAGACTAATCTAGTTGAGACCTAGTAGAGTCGCATCATGCCCTCGGACATCGTGCCCTATGAGCAGGTACTGCGCGGCATCCTCCGCGAATACGAAGGAAGACCCAAGGGATGGCACATCTTGGTGGTCAAGGCCCAAGGAATGGGGCATGATGTCTACGTCTTCAGGCCTGAAGGGACAATGGCAGTCCTGAAGATTGAAAGCCTGTCTGTCCCCAATCCAGTCGGGGTCGGGGTCGAGAGCACAGATAGTCACGAGGCTATCAGGGGTATGGCTGAGCAAGGGTCTCATCCCTTCGGCTTCAGGCCTATTCCCGCAAGAGTTGTTGATCGAATCGTCAGGAACGCGAGCAAGGGCCAGAGTCCTACGAGCGAGTTGATCGCCGACTTGATGAGACACGAGCCCATTCCTGTCCGATCTGCCACCACGCCTCTTGTCCTTGAAGGCCCTGTCGTCAGACTCCCATCAACCCTCCCGACATCTTTCTCCTCTCAGCGCCAAAGAGATCTGGACCATGCGCTCCAGTGGGAACTTGAGAAGCTAGTCCGGCGCAGGTACGGGGAGCCGTACACAAGATAACCTCAGGTTCCACAGGGAGCAGCACGTCGACCGAATGGCAGACGTGCGATGCGGACAAATGCTTGAGTGGTCTGTCCCCCGCGAGCAGCAACAGGTCTCAACAGCGTGGGGCTGGAAGGCTTAACTAGCAATGAGCCCACGACTTCGTTGTGGCGACGAGAAAACTCTACAACGACGACGCCTACGTTCACCAGTTCAATGCGACAGTCGTCTCGGTTTCCGGGAAGGAAGTGATCCTTGATGCGACTGCCTTCTATCCTTCAGGGGGAGGTCAGGTCTGTGACACCGGCGACATAGAAGGTGTCAGAGTGCTCAGTGCGAAGAAGACCGGGGAAGACATAGTCCACGAGATGGAAACTGACCCAAGTTTCGCACTCGGTCAGCGAGTGAGTTGCGCGATCGATTGGACAAGGCGGTACAGAACAATGAGGTTACATTCAGCTGCCCACATAGTGTTCTATGCGATGCAGGGCGTTTTCGGGGCTCAGCCGGCTTCCTCCGGTCTGGTGGACGATCAGAAGGACAGGAACGACTACCTGTTTGATTCCGCAATCGACAGACAGAAGCTCAAGTCGGTTGAGGACCAGGTCAACACGATCATCACCAGGGGCTATCCGGTGAAGATGTGGCAGGAAGGGGAGACGAGGTATTGGAAGATAGAGCCATACCCTGCCATGAAATGTGCTGGCACACATGTCCGAAACACGAGCGAGATAGGCCCAGTCCGAGTTGAGAGGGGGAAGAAGCCCGGAAAGGGAAAGGAGAGAATCGAGACCAGCCTGTTGTCACCGTGACAGTGTCTCACCG
>Ga0315279_10001970_pt1 | contig 32275 bp, 28 predicted proteins | sample YL17G06_20_MG_FD_203694 | JGI IMG/M metagenome (GOLD analysis project Ga0315279, IMG submission 203694) | Sediment microbial communities from Yellowstone Lake, YNP, Wyoming, USA - YL17G06_20 | ecosystem: Environmental > Aquatic > Freshwater > Lake > Sediment | place: USA: Wyoming | collected...
ATTGCCCGCCGTCATACAGCAGTTGAGACACGGTCTGCAAAAAATGCAGCGAACGCCCACTGCACTCAAGTCCCTCACTGGTTGGCATTGGATCATAAGCTCACTTTGACTGCGAATTGGAATGAGAACTATATCAACCATGTTTTCTTTGAGATAATAAGTCCGGTGGATTCAAACGCCAAAGCTGCCGTTGTAAGTGAGTTGAAGTCGCGCTTGGGGCCTCTCCTTCCGGCGGACCTTCAAGCGGTGCCGCCCCAGGATTTTATGGCCAGCTATCAGCAACTGGTTCGAGCCTATATGGCTTCATTGACGCCCTTGATCGAAAACCTTCGTTCCCATTGATGAAAGGATCGCAGCATGCCAAGTGCACGGGATCTCCTTGCCCGGCTAGATCGAAGAACCATCGCTCAGAAGATCGAGACGCCGTTTGCCCTCGCAAGGGCTCGGTTCCATTGGCCGCAGAATACCGTTCAGGATTACGACGAGTTCATGCGTCTGTTAACGGATTATGGTAGACACTTGTGCGTATCCGGTATGGGTTGGGATTGCGCATCGGAGCATATGGCCTTTGCGACGGCTGAGGAGGCCCTTGTGCGCGCTTACCGTGAGCGCAACGGCGACTATCTAACGGCTATTTCCGACGCACTAAAAGGGACAAACGGCGGCGTACGCGGCATCCTGGATGCTATTACGGAGGTCATTAAACGGGATAACGTTGAGAAGTACATCAATTATGTATTTACAGACTATGTGGATTATCCGGTGGTAATACAGACATTGTGCGAGTTCTTTGCGGCCCACGGACATGAGCTCCCATCCGTAGTGGACACTAGGAATCCGGAGAGGTACGTTCGGTATTTCAAGAAACTCATGCGTTCATTTGCGGAGGGACGAAACGACATCATAATGCATCTTGAGGCGCAGGACTAGAGATGCATTCAGCAGTTTCGGACGTTGGAAGACAGGGGAAGGAGGGATGACGCGCCATGGTGGACATCAGAGCTTTGCTCCGTGACCTTGAGGAAACGACTATTGCGGAGCGCGTGGGTCGTTTACACGACGAAGCGCGGGCTCGGTATGCGCTTCTCTCTCTGACGGTGCCAAACATCCAAGATTTCTACGACGTGATTGGCGACTACTACAACTACCACTTCATGGAATGTGTCTCGCATGGGGGGCATCTGTCGCGCGGAGAAGCGGTTGCACGGGCGCGAGAAGTTCTGGAGCAGCACTACAAACGACATGGGGGCAACATAACGACAGCCTTTAATGACGCGCACTACGGCACCAATGGGGGGATCTATCAGAGTTTGAACATCATTTCGGGCGCTTTGAATTCCGAGGCCGTGGAGCACTATGTGCGCAATGTCTTTGACCATTACGTGGCACCGAATTGCTGGCAAGACAAGGTGGAAATAGTCCGGCAGTTCCTGGCCCATTTCAGAGATATTTTGCCGGCGTCCATCCAGGCGGAAGAGCCCGAGCGTTTTGCGCAAGACTATCAAGAACTGATCCATGCATACCTTTCTGGGATGGCGCGAGCGGCCACTCTTTTTCGAAGCAGATAGCCTGGGGACTTGTCCGCGCGCAAGCAACCTAAACGGAAGATGAGTTCTGCAGGCGACCCTCGGTGCGCGTAGGCCTTTACCTGTAACGTGAAGGGGGCTGCTGGTTTGGCAGGGCTGTCGGCCAATCTGAGAGCGCAGTCGCCTTTGGATCTGATTACGTGATTGAACCCCTTCCCTCCTGAAACTCGGCCGGCCTTTCTTCCGCTTTTCATCTGGAAAGGGTAACGCGTATGCCGCTAAACCATCAGATGCTACCGCAGATCCATTCCAGCATGCTGGCTGCCAAGGCGCGAATCATCTTCGAGAAGGAGAGGACGAAGGGGTGTCTTCCGGAAATCTCCTCAACACCGGTGGAGTTGGAACCGCCTTTCCTGGCGCTTGTCGACCCCGAGGACCTGCTTCACGTCGCCGAACAGCCCCCCTTCATTCCAACGCCGCCGCCCTCTTCGGAGGACTGGATCAGGCTCAAGATATGGGTGCCCCCTGGACAGGAGTGCGACTGGCTCCGCAATGAACTTGTTGTCAAGCAGTTTGTCGCCCTCAAGCACAGGATTACGTTCGAAATCACTGGAAACCGTGACGGGATTTCCCTGGCCCATCTGTGCCACAAGGAGGATGAGCCCGTGGTGCGTGCTGCAACATGCGGTTTCTTTCCGGACTGCGAATTCTCCGTGTGTCGCGAACACCCGCTGGATGTCCTACCGGAGAGCGCATGGCAAAGAGCTGTCTTCGATGATTTCTACACACCGCCTCCTTACAGCCATTTGTTGACGAGGCCAACCGAACTTAAGCTGTCGCCGCTCGAATCACTGGTGAACGGTTTGAGCATCCTTATCCCACCGAGCGTGGGAGTCTACCAAGTCGTCGTTCAGCCGACGGCCCATAATCACGCATGGTCCTGCAACGTGGAGCTTCTCATCGACCTCGAGTACCTGATGAAGTTGCATAGTGGCCACCCTGTACAACAGCGTTTCACGCAGCAAGCACCGTCTGGCCAACTCAACAACATGGCCAGCGACGTCGAAACCAAATCCCACCCTGACAAGCCGTTCTTCTGCGCAGCTGTGCGCGTAGGTCTCCTGGGCCATACAAACGGCAGCCCATCCAACACGTTGCGCGCACTGACCCCCTTTATGAATCTGTTTCAGCATGGCAAGCGCCCGCTCGAAACACTAACGCAGGACGATTATCTTCGACACGTCTCGTCCCGACAAACTCGCGACATGTTCAGGCTCGGCGTGACATACCGGGCCGGGGCTCTGCTCAACAGCGCAGAGGTCTCCGGCCTGCTGCACATTCCTCCTATGCAGGTACTCATACACCGGGGCGTCGATATCTCCGTTGCAAATTCCTTACCCGCACGCGGAGCAGCGTTACGCGGGGGCACGTGCATCGGCATTGCCACGTCGGCGGAAGGTTGCACGAAGGTGTGTATACCCGACGAACTGCGTTCCTCCCATGTTTACATTCCCGGTAAACCGGGGGCAGGAAAGACCTGCGCGATGATTCATACGTGCGGCGAAGATATTGCCCATGGGCATGGTATTGCGGTTATCGACCCGCATGACGATCTTTGCGCAGGGGTCATGAACCGTATTACCGAGAGAGATCTCGACAGGGTCATCTATTTCGATCCGGGGCACCCGACATTTGTGCCGCTATGGAATTTCCTTGCCCCACAGAGCGGCCAACCTGCCGACCGCCAAGCGGATGATCGGCTGCGAGCCTTTACTCAGGTAACCACCGGCTGGGGGCATCGAATTGAAACTCTCATGCGTCAGGCGTTCTACGGCCTCATTAAAACGGGCGCAGGCACCCTGCTTGATGTTTCCCTGCTCCTGTCAACCGAATCCGCCGAGAGGGAGCGGATACGTCTGCGAGTCTTGGAGGTCGTCGAGAACGAAAAGGCGAGGTACTTTTGGGAACACGAACTCAAGACATACCGCAAGGATGATTTTGCGCCAGTTCAGCATAAATTGAGCAAACTATTACTATATGATACAGCGGCTTTGATGTTTTCGCAGCTGGAAAGTCGCTTCGATTTCCGCGAAATGATGGACACCGGAAAGATCTTCATCGCCAACCTGGCAAACGTGGGAAGCGAAGCGCGCGACATTTTGGGTAGCTTGCTGCTGTCCGTGTTTCATCTTGCCGCGCTGAGCAGAAGTGATATCCCCGCCCAAGCCCGCAAACCATTCCATGTCTATGTGGATGAGGCGCACCGCTTTGTAACCCCAGCCCTGGAAGACATGCTGGCTGAAACGCGAAAGTACGACTGTAGCATCACACTCGCACACCAGTATTTGAGCCAGTTCCAGGAGGCGAAGCGGGTCGACGCGCTGGGTGTCGTGGGCACGACAATTGCCTTCAATGTCGCCGCTACGGATGCGCCTCGGATCGCCAAATTCCTAGGAGGTTAGGTGTCCGCCGAGGACTTGACCACCCTTGCACCTCGAGAAGCCATCGCTCGAATCGGTAATGACGTGGTTCGGATGAAGACGCCTTCTCTCACCGAAATACGTGACACGTCGATGAGTGCGCGTGTGAAGGCGCTGTCCTACGAAAGGTACTACAAGCCCGTGCATGAAGTCCGGGATGCCGTCCGTAAGAGGATCAAGACCTCGGCCAAGTGCGCGCCGGCAAGACAGTCTCGCTATCGAGGAGGAGTTTTCATGAAGGAGTTTCAGTATGACGAGTTCCCTTCCCAAAGATGAACTTGACAGACTTCTGAGCGAAACGCTCAGGCTGCTGAGCAAGGCCATTATTGGGCCCGAGATTGAAGATCCCATAGATAATGCAGTCGGGACATTCAAATATGATGGCGATGTCTCCGTTCTTGAAGATCGCCTTGTTTTTCTCGATGCAGTAGGGAAGTTCGTCGCCCACGTCTACAGGTATGGATTGTCCTTTCCTCGAGTGCTTGGTCCCAGGCAGGCTCAGGCAGAGGCCCTGAATCTCCTTGAGCGCGGGTACCGGCGAAACAATTCCTGCGGATACGAGGGCGCTCTCTGCGATACGATGAAATACGGTATGGATGGGCTGCGCGCAGTCTTTTTTACGCTGGCGGAAATCGTCAAAGAGACCCAGCGGCAGCATTACATCTGGTGGGTTCTGAACAGTCGTGTCCAGCAATTGGACTGGAACACACGCCGCGACCTTACCGCTATCATTCTCGAACGTTCGGGGCCTGGCTTTCGCGAAAGCATTGATGTGCGTTCTGTGGAGGAGCTGGTGCCCCTCTGTGCAGAGCTTCTTCTCAGCGACGCGGGTAGCACCCAAGAGTTGCGCCAGGTGTTTGGGGCTGCGCAACGAGCCGCCGGCGTTCCTTATTGACTTTCGATTCTCCGGTTTAGCGTGAGTGAAATAGAGCCGACTCGTCTGCCGCTTCTAAGGAGACAGGAACCGCAAAGACGAACGTAATAGGAGGATAAAGCCATGCTTCTTGGGCGAGAAAGCGAACAGCAGCGAGAGATATCGGTTGACCGTGTGATTGACAGCTGGCTATCCGGCGAAGTGCGTTTCTCGCATACCCATATCATTGGAAAAGGCGGATTTGGGAAAACATGCTTAGCGGCACATGCGTGCGACCGGGATATCGCTCAAGGGCACGGTGTTGCGGTCATCGACCCTCACGGTGACTTTGTCGAGGATGTCATGGATCGAATCACCGAAAAGGACGTCGACAGGGTGGTCTACTTTAACTCGGGCCACCCGGAACTTGTGCCTTTGTGGAATCCTCTTGCTCCAGAACAGGGCCTGCTTCCCGACCGTCAAGCGGATAATCGACTACGGGATCTTGCATGGATTACGAGCGGCTGGGGGCATCGGCTAGAGACCTTTATGCGCCATGCGTTCTACGGCCTTATTCGAACGGGAGAGGGGACGTTGTTGGACGTTTCCTTGCTTCTTGTGACGAAATCCGAGGAGAGCGAAAGAATACGGCAAAAGATTCTGGATGTCGTAGAGAATGAAAAAGCTCGCCATTTCTGGGAGCACGAAATCAAGATGTATCGCACGGAGGAGTTTGCCCCAGTCCAAAATAGGCTGAGCAAACTCTTGCTTTATGACACCGTTGCGCTGATGTTCTCCCAACCAGAAAACCGTTTCAACTTCCGAGAGATCATGGATACGGGAAAGGTCTTTGTTGCGAACCTAGCCAATCTCGGAAGCGAAGTCCGCGATATCGTAGGCGGCTTGCTCCTATCTATGCTCGGTCATGCCGCGCTGAGCAGAAGCGACATTTCTGAGGAAGCCAGAAGACCCTTCCATATCTTTGTGGACGAGGCCCAGTGTTTTATGTCCCCGGCCATTGAGGACATGCTCGCGACAATGCGCAGGTGCAAATGCAGCCTCACATTGGTGCACCAGTTTATGAAACAGATCAAGGCGAGGACACAAGTGGATGCATTGGGGGCTGTGGGCACGACAATCGCGTTCAAGGTCGTCGCCGAGGATGTTCCGCGGATTGCCAGCTTTCTAGGAGGCCGGATGTCCGCCGAGGACTTGACCACCCTTGCACCTCGGGAAGCCATTGCTCGAATCGGTAACGATGTGGTTCGAATCAAAACCCCCTCGTTAACCGAAGAAACTGATCGGTCGCCAGGCGATCTCGCGAAAGAACTGTCCTACCAGATGCTCTACAAACCCGCAGTTGATGTCCAGGAATCCATTCGCGGAAGGCTCACACAATCCAGCAGATGTATGTCGGCGCAATCCTCTCGTCGTCGCTGAGAAACTACGCCCAAGAGGGCACCATTATGATGCGCTTCGTCCTCTGGTTCAGACTGATTGAAACGGCGCTAGCATTTCTGCCGCTTCTTGGGTAACGACAACCGCGAAGGCGAACGATGTAGGAGGATAGGACCATGTTTTTCCGGCGCGACAATGAACATGAACGGGGGATTTGGGTTGACCGGGGTCTCGATGGGCGTGTAGACAATTTCACCACCCTGTGTCAGCCGTGTGATGGATTGCTTCGCGCAATAGACCCCAAGGGTGAGAATTGGCATGACATGGAGTCGAGGCTTTGCCCCGAGTGCCGCGTGGATTTTCAGGCGCACGCGTTGGCGGTGGATCTTCTCGGACTGCCGAGACCGTTCAACGGTGACATTGAGGGCCGGTATATCACCAATGAGGAATTTGCTGAGGAACAGCGGCCCGGACTGCCGGAAGCTTTCGACTACTTCCTGCCGGAATAATTCCGGTGAGGAGAGGAAGATGATTGTAAAAGATCCCAGGAGCGTGGAGGAAAAAGTACGCCTGTTCAGATCTCGGTTCTCTGGTCTGGAACACGTCTACGGCACATACGATCCCAATACCGGCCGAGTGTGGCAGGAAAAGGACGAGATTGACGACGCGGTTGTTCTGGCGCATCTCCAGGGCAAGCGGCCGCTCGGAATCTATCTGCTGACGGGGATGCACACGCGTGCATTGGTTATTGACTACGACGTGGACGATCCGGAACCCCCTGTCGAGTTTGTGAGCCGGGCATCCCACTACGGCATAGACGCCTATGTCGAAATAAGCAAGAAAAAGGGGGCTCATGTCTGGGTGCTCTTTGGACCCGATGGCGTACCTGCCGCCAAGGCGCGCGCTGTGGCGCGCCACATCCTCAATGAGGCCGGTCACAAAGCCGAAATCTTCCCCAAGCAGGACACCATCGACTTGAGCCGCGGAGAATACGGGAATTTCATAAATTTGCCGTTTTGGGGCCCGCTTGCTATGCAGGGTCGCACTGTATTTGTTGATCCAAGAAACGGAATGCGACCGGTGCCCAACCAATGGCAGTACCTGGAGCAGATGACGGTCGTCCCTGAGTCCGTGCTCGACGAGATTCTGGAGGTCAATGAAATAACCGCCAGCGCGCCTCCGATTCCCGAGAGCGAACCATTGCTCGCGGTATGCTTGCCATTGCCGGGTTCGCTTCCCCTATGCGCAAGGCGGATGCTCAACGAAGGCGTCACTGATAACCAACGTGTCGCCTGTTTTCGCCTGGCCGTACAACTGAGGAAAATCGGACTTCCGAGCGATCTGGCCCGGGCGGTTCTACTGGAATGGGCTCAGAAGAACCGTCCTGCCATCAACAGGCGGGTTATCACTGAGGAAGAAGTAAAAGCACAAACGGCAATGGCCTTTCTAAGGGAATACCACGGTTGCGGATGCGAGGAACCAGCAATCATGCCATTCTGCGACGCATATTGTCCCTTGTCTGAAAAACGAAGGGCAGCTTGCGATAGTTCAAGAAAAGGGAGGGGGTGATGGAGAAGACTCTGCAAATCCCCGGCGCTTGGGCGGGTATCGGCGCTCAGCTTCCACTCTTCCTTGAACACAAACACACCGTGATTTTGCAAAGAATACGGATCATGAAATCCAAGTGTGTGCGTGTGAAATGGAGGTGTGTGGATGGAGATGTACTGGCGGGCCAGGAGTTCTCCGAGACATTCAACCTTTCAAAGCGTAGCGGGAAAGAACGGCTCAAGGCGTTCGTGTTCGCGATGGCACTCGTGCCGGAAGACGGGAAAGTCAATTTCGAGAACTGTCCTGGCAAAAGCATTGAGGTTATGGCAATTTCGAGAACCGCGGGGCGCCTGAAGCGAATAGAAATCCTTCATTACCTGTTGTCGTAGCCAGTAATAAGAGTGAGGGTGTGCTCATGACGAGAAAAGGCACGGGAGTTTTCGGGACGGGAACAGGGAAAGTGAGAAGTGGGGATTGGGCACGGCGTAAAAGGCTGCGGTTGAGGACCGACTGTCGCCGTGCCAACAGGTGGCTCTTGCGGAAGTACGCACGGGAACATGGTCGAATTAGCCCTCATGCTGCCTGCTGACGACTTAGAGCTTATCCGTAAATAACAACTGACTGACGAAACACGATGAGAGCACATGCGATCTCCAGTAATCCTTCATAGCTATCGGCTCGTTTCTCATATCGCACCAGCAGCTTGCGGTACCGATTTATCCAGGAGTGGGTTCGCTCTACAACCCAGCGTTTTGCGCGATGCCGCGGGTTACGCTTCTTCGCGAGTACCTCTTCGCCGCGTTGGCGAACGTGCGGAATGTAGTGTCGCTTCTTCATTATCTTCTCCGCGGGCTTTCCCGCGTAGCCTTTATCGGCGCAGAGGTGTTGTTCAACGTTCTTTGGACGACGCACAACCACGGATGTCAGCGTCGGGTCCAAGAGTTTCACGTCATGCCGGTGCGCTCCGCTTACGACTAGCGACAGCGGGATTCCACGGGCGTCTACGAGCCGGCTGCGCTTGGTTCCTTTTTTTTCCCCGGTCGGTCGGATTCGGTCCAACGGCTTCCAAGGCCAGCGGCGCCTTCACCATCGTGCCATCTATGCTTTGCCAGGCCCACGCAATGCCCTCCAACTCGTCGTATTCCGCCAAGCCCCGTCGCCACATCTTCACAAACACGCCAAGCCGCTTCCATTCCAGGAAGTACTGGTGCACGGAACTCGCGCTTCCGTATTCCTTCGGCAATGCCTTCCATTGGCAACCAGTGCGAAGAACATACACAATTGCTGCAAATATGCGCCGAGGTTCCAGGGGCTTTCGGCCACCGCCGGGTCGTCTCTTGTACTTGCGCCCCGTCGCGCGTTTGTGCTTCGGAATCAGCGGCGCCACCCGCTCCCACATGGCATCGGATACGGTCCATGACTTGAGTGCGCTCATGCACCACAGTATAGCAACTCATGTTTCAAGAAGCAACTGTTATTTACGGATAAGCTCTTAGTATTCGTTCCCCCTTGCCTGAAGACTCCCCCCACGATTGTGGGCGTATCGGCAGGATACTGAAACAACAAGGCCTTTCCCGCCGCATTAAGGTCAGAGCGAGAAGAACCCCTAACCCCTGAATGCAGAAAGGAAGCTGACATGGAATGGACTAGCGAATGCGAAAAAGCGCCCGCCATCTGTCCCGAGGGAACATATCGGGCAAGACTAACCGAGATCCGAGACGTTCAAACAAGTACAGGAACTGCCGTGCGGCTCATGTTCGTCGTGTATCTCGACGATGGGTCTGAGATTGATCAAGTGTCCGCACTAGCCAGTACGTCTTTGCACGAGAAGTCGAGGCTTTTCAGATGGCTCGGGGCATTGCGCGGACGGACAATCGAAGTGGGCGAGAGAGTTCGAGCGAGCCAATTTACTGGAAAAGAATGTCGGGTCGAGGTCAAGCACAAGAATAGCGGAGACAAGACGTTTGCCAACGTTACGGAGGTTTTCGCCTTATCGCAAGAAGAGGGTGAGGTACCATTTTGAACCGTACGCAGATTCCAGACGACGCAAGCCTAACGGGAGAAGGCTTATCCCAGATTCGTTTCATACGAAAGCGGGACAATCAACTCGAACCGTTCCAACCTGTCAAGATAGCTTGGGCCATTTTCAAGGCGGCGAAGGCTTGCGGGGGTGACGACTACGGGCTTGCCGCGCGTTTGTGCGGCCAAGTAGTCGAGTTGATCGAGGCTGAATTTACGGCGGGCCATACACCCGAAGTTGAGGAAGCGCAGGACCTCGTCGAGCGGGTGCTGATCAAGAACGGGCACGCGCGAACGGCCAAAGCTTTTATCCTCTATCGGGAAAAGCGCACGAGCGCGCGCAATCTCAACGCGCTGATTGGCGCCACTATCGCGATGTTTGCGGACTACCTCGGCGACCGCGATTGGCGGGTCAAGGAAAACGCCAATACGCAGAAGAGCGTGAACGGGCTTAACAATTACGTGCGCGAGTTCTTCACAAAGAGTTATTGGCTGCACGAGGTGTATCCCTCGGAAGTGCGCGAGGCCCACGAGAACGGTGATTCACACATCCATGACCTCGGGTTTCTGGGCCCGTATTGCGCGGGCTGGGATCTTCAGCAATTGTTGATGCAGGGGTTTGGCGGCGTGCCCGGCAAGGTTGAAAGCTCGCCGGCGAAACATCTGCGGTCGTTCCTGGGCCAGATTGTAAACTCGACATTCACAACCCAGGGCGAGACCGCCGGCGCCCAGGCCTGGTCCAGTTTCGACACGTACTGTGCTCCGTTTGTCCGCTACGACAAGCTGACGTTCGCGCAAGTCAAACAATCGCTGCAGGAGTTCATTTTCAACATCAACGTGCCGACGCGCGTGGGCTTCCAGTGTCCGTTCTCGAACGTGACGTTCGATCTAAAGGTGCCGTCAACGCTGAAAGACACGGCGGTGATATGCGGCGGCAAGCCGACCTCGGATGTCTACGGGGATTTCCAGGCCGAAATGGACCTGTTCAACCGGGCGTTCTGCGAAGTCATGATGGAGGGCGACGCGAAAGGGCGCGTGTTCACGTTCCCGATCCCGACCATCAACATCACCAAAGATTTCGATTGGAACACGCCCGCCGTCAATGCCTTCATGAAAATCACCTGCAAATACGGCATTCCGTATTTTGCGAACTATGTGAACTCGGACCTGTCGCCGGAAGACGCGCTGTCGATGTGCTGCCGGCTTCGGCTCGACACCAAGGAAATCAAGGCGCGGGGCGGTGGTCTCTTCGGAAGCAATCCGTTGACGGGATCGATTGGCGTGTTCACGATCAACCTGCCCCGGATAGGGTATCTGTCCTCGACGGTCCAAGAGTTCAAGGCCCGGCTGTGTCACCAGGTCCAGATTGGACGCACGTCGCTCGAGCTTAAGCGGAAGATTATCGAGCAGCAGAGCGATAGGGGCCTGTATCCTTACTCGACCAACTACCTGCGCGGCATCAAGCAGAAACATGGCGAGTACTGGCACAATCATTTCAGCACGATCGGCATTGTTGGGATGAACGAGGCTCTGCTCAATTTCATGGGCAAGGATATCACGCATCCCGAAGGCCAGAAGTTTGCCCTCGATATCATGCACTATCTTAAGGACCTTCTGGCTGGCATCAAGGAAGACACGGGGCATTTGTTTAATCTCGAGGCGACCCCCGCCGAAGGGACCGCATACCGGCTGGCCCGCATCGACAAGTCGCGTTACCCCGACATCATCTTCGCGGGTACCGGGACTCCCTATTACACCAACTCGACGCAACTGCCCGTGCAATACACCGCCGATATCTTCGAGGTCCTTCCGCTACAGGACGAGTTGCAGTCCTTGTACACGGGCGGCACGGTACTCCACGCGTATATGGGCGAGAGCATCGAAGACATCGAGGTCTGCAAGCGGTTCATCCAAAAGGTCTTCGCGCGGTTCAAATTGCCGTATTTGTCGGTCACGCCCACGTTCAGCGTCTGCAATAACCACGGCTATCTCAAGGGGGAACAGTTCTCGTGCCCGCAATGTAGCGCCGAAACCGAGGTGTGGTCGCGCGTCACCGGGTACTATAGGCCTGTGGCAAATTTCAACGAGGGGAAGCAACAGGAATACCGGGATCGGGTGCCATTCGTGCTGCCCAAACTGTCCGAGGTAAAGGCGTAGGGAACATGCAGATCGCCACCGTCGTGAAATGCTCCCTCATTGATTACCCCGGCAAGATTGCGGCGGTCGTCTTCACCCCGGGATGCAATCTGCGCTGCTTTTTCTGCCACAACCGCGCACTTATCGACGCCGACAGCGTGATGTGTGCAATGACGCCCGAGAAAGTAGTCGAGTGGCTTCGGTGCCGCCGAGGGATCCTCGATGCGGTTGTCGTCAGTGGCGGGGAACCTACGCTCCAGCCCGGTCTCGCAGGATTCATATCAGACGTGCGCGCCCTCGGATATCTCATAAAGTTGGATACCAACGGCACGCACCCCGAAGTTTTGGCGTCACTCATCGACGCGAAACTTCTCGACTGCGTGGCCATGGACATCAAGGCTTCGGCTGAAAAGTATGATGCGATCTGCGGCGTTTCCGTCGACCAACACACCATTGAGAAGAGTATCGCCCTGTTGATGAACAGCCAGGTCGATTATGAGTTTCGCACGACCATCGTCCCTCAACTCACTCGTGAAGATATCTTGGCGATCGGCAATCGCATCCGCGGCGCCCGCATGTACGTGCTGCAGCGATATCGCGAACTCGTGGCGGGCAAGTTCTCGCGACACCATGAGTGGTCGTCCCCCTATCAGACTCCGTCGTGGCTCGAAGACGTGCAGCACCGCCTTGGCCGGATGGTCAAGACGTGCCTCTCAAGAGGATTCGAACTCACTTCTGCACGCATAGACCAAGCGCACTGAAACGTTCTTTTGAATTCCACCGCTTCATAAGTAGTCAGCAAAAGGAACATCGCTCCAGTGATGGAGAAGCTTAAAATAAGTTGGAGCAGAATCATGAAATACCAGATACTCGTACACGAAGGGGTGTTCGATGCGGTAGTCTGCGATATCAGAGAATTGAAGGGACGACATGGTTCGATGGTATGCATCGACTTTCGTTTAGATCCCGACGAATCAGGACCGATCCTTGTGGCCGGGGTGGCGAACAGGGAACTGAGCTCTTGCACCAAACTTGGGCGCTGGGTGAAGGCCATTCTCGGTCGGATGCCAGAAGTGGGTGAAACCGTGACATTTGAGGACTTGCTTTGGAAACAGTGCCGCGTTGTGATCAAGCACAGGAAAACCCCCGACGGTCATATGACCTATGCGAGTGTTGCCAAAGTCCTCGCCCCGGCGGCCCCGTTCTAAGCGGTACGATCTTGAGGTCTTCTGCAATGGCAAGCGTTCCCAAGAAGAGAGTCGCCCGCAGGTCGAAGTCAAGTTCCCCCGCATTTTCTCGAGCCCATGAGACGCCTGACAAAACGGGGGGCTACATTTCCCCCCGCGAACTCGCCATTCGCTGGCGTTGTTCTCGCTCGACGGTGGACCGTATTGCCGAACGTGTGTGTCTGACGCGGCTGTGTTTGGGTGACGGGCCCAATGGGATAATTCGCTATCTTCTGAAGGAGGTCGAGGGATACGAGCAGTCCCGAATGCTCAGTCGGTAACGTTGCCTATCATAGATGGGGCCATCTCGATAGTCCGTGGCAAGTCCGGTCGAGATGGCCCCGCTCAGTCTTTGTCTCACGGCGTCTGTCGGTTGCATTCGCCTGACTTCGGCAACACGTAAAGCTGGGGTTTCTGCGGCGCGGGCGGAGTGCCAGGATGAGTTTCCGTGACGAATTCAACGGAATCAAACAGCGATTCCGGCATCAGCGTGGCATAATGCCGACGGCAGATCTCAGGCGAGTTACCCAATAATGTAGATATTTTGTACAGGCTCTCGCCTTTCATGGCCAAGAGGCTGCCAAAAGTGTGCCGGAAGTCCAAACAACTCCACGGAAGACCAGCAGCCCTGTTGATTTCCCGTAGCGTTTGGGAGAAATTGTCCGGGTCCCAGCGTTTGCCCAACGTTGACGGAAAGTACCAGTCGTGGGGAACGATGCGCAACTCATATTGGTCGAGATGTTCTCGAAGAGTTCTGCTGATCGGCACCATCCGATTCACCTTTGTCTTTGGCTGCCAGAATTCACCACCGACCTCTTTCGCTTGAACATAGATGACGCCGTACTTGCCGGCTTTGAGATTGATGTCCTTTCGAGTAATCCAGAGAGCTTCTTCTCGCCGTAATCCGGCGAAGATGTAGACGGCCACGAGAACCCGGATGACAGGATGGTCTTCAAGGGCGTGAAGCTGTTCATCGATCTGCGGCAAGGTTAGAAAACGAATCGGATGTGTCTTCTCCCGGTACCTTTCCATTGCGAGGCCGGGATTCATGTTGTTTGGCATACGGACGCCATATTGGCTCGAGGCCCAACTGAAGAATCGCGAGAGGGTGCCGCGGTAATGGTTGGCGGTCTTGGGCGACAACCCGCGCGATTGGACGCGTGACGTAAGGAAAGCCACAAGGTCCGATGTCCGTATTTGCTCGATGAAGTCGGCCTCGATCCGTGCCACCTTGCGTTTTCGATTGCTTTCCCCGCGGGCCGCCTGAAGCTCAGGACAGATTGGCCCAAACATGTCCCGCAAATAGTACGTTTCGACCTTGACGCTGTTCGGCGTCAGCGCGTTCCGAATATGGGCGACATACGCCGCCACCACTTCCTTGATAGGCGTTTTCGTCGGCAAGGGGATCTCCAGGCCCATTGCCGTTTTCGACTCGAGCTGCCGCAGTTTCTCCTTGGCGATGGGGTACGACCCCGTTTCGAGGCAAACCGCCTTCTGTTTGCCGCCGACGTAGTACCGCGCGTAATACGTCTTGCCGCGTTTCCACAAGCATGCCATGACACAGTTCCTCCAGTTGGGGCTTGGGCCTGTGTGGCAAGTCCGTATCTTATGCGGCAGGCGAATCCGGCCAATTTCATAAGTAACAAATAAGTAACAATTGGCCGGTTTTCGGGCATAAAAAAAGGACTTACATTGACGTAAGTCCTTGATATTCCTTTGGTAGCGGGGGCCGGATTCGAACCGGCGACCTTTGGGTTATGAGCCCAACGAGCTACCAGGCTGCTCCACCCCGCGTTATTCTAACTAAGACATTATAATGGAAGCTTGTGCTGAGTGTCAACGGGGGAAGGCCGGCGTGGGGGAACGCAGATTCAAATTCCAAGTGCAACACCTTTTTCTCCTGCAGGGCCTCGTCTGGAGTGGCGTGTCTCCATGAGCAGTTGAGAGACACGCCACTCCAGACGAGGCCCACGTCAAAACTGATTCCTGCCCAGCAGCTTACGCTGTTGCACTTAGACCTTGAATCCACAGAAGGCCGGCGCGAGCCGGATACTCTCCTCAGGGGGCGATGTCCGGAAGACGATCCCGCATGGACCGCGTCAAGCCAGTGCCGCTATCGAAGGTCATCTCTCATCGCGTCGCGATAGCGGGTACAAGACCTGGACAGTGAGAGCGAACGGAGAAGGCCTGGCAGGTGATAAAGGAAAAGACATAAGCTCGCCGTTTGACGGAACATTCCATGTGCAGAATAATGAACTCTAACCGAATGGTTGGAAACGGTCTCGAAATTCCATTGCGGTCCGTCCGATCACGAAGAGCGAGGCGGAGGGCTTGACCATGAGACAAATCGCACTGTTGTCAGTTGCTTTTCTTGCAGCAACGCTGGGCGTCGCGCAATCACTGCAAGTTGCGGTTGATCCACAGATTCAGAAGTTTAGCACGCTCCTGGGCGTCGATCTTGAGAGATTGGCGCTTACGCTTCGAATTGAGCCTGCGTAGTGATCGTCGGTCATATGGTGGATTCAGGATTGCGAGGCGCTGAAATATGAAAAGAGTCGCTGTTCTGAGCTTGGTTTTGATGGCGGTTGTCATAACAGGAATTGCGGTGGGGGACGATTCGCCGCAATTCCGCGGGCCGAACCGGGACGGGGTCTTTCCGGAAAAAGGTCTGATGAAGGCATGGCCGGAGAATGGCCCGCCTCTGGTGTGGGTGAGTAAGGGGCTTGGGCGTGGGAATTCCACGGTGTCGGTGGTCAAGGGCAGGATCTATACAACAGGGATGCTCGATGATCAGAAGGGCTATGTCCTTGTGCTGGACCTCGACGGTAAGATCGCGCACAAGTTCCCGTATGGCCCGGAGACACTCGAGAAGCAGGCCCCTGGACCGCGATCAACTCCCACACTGGACGGAGACCGGCTTTATCTTCTTTCCGGCTTGGGAGTCTTGTACTGCGTGGAGCCTGCGACCGGCAAGACGCTTTGGCAAGTGGATATCCTCAAGAAGTTCGGCGCAGAGAACAGCGAATGGAATGTGGCTGAATCGATCCTCGTTGACGGCAACCGCGTGTACTGCACACCGGGGGGGCCCGAAGCCGCCATGGCCGCGCTGGATAAAAACACCGGCGAGACGATTTGGACGACGAAAGGACTGGACGACAAGACCTCGTATTGCACGCCGATATTGGTGACTCACAACAACCGCCGGGTCCTGCTCGATGCGACGGGGAAGTACATTATCGGCGTTGACGCTGAAAACGGGACTCTGCTTTGGAAACATCCCCACAAGGCGCCGTATGACATTCACGCGGTATCGCCCGTGTACAAGGATGGTCTGGTTTACTTTACGGCGGGCGAGGGCAGTGGCGGCGGATTGCTCGAGCTGTCGCCGGACGCAACATCCGTACAACTCCGATGGACGGACAAGAACCTGGATTGTCTGCATCACGGCGTGGTATTGCTCGATGGATATCTTTATGGGTGCGGCCAAAAGCAGTTAGTGTGCCTGGAGATGAAAACCGGCAAGCTGATGTGGTCGACGAAGGAGATCTCGCAGGGCGCCGTCGTGGCCGCGGACGGCATGTTGTACATCTATGAAGGTCCGAAGAGCGGCGTTGTCAGCTTAGTGAAGGCCACACCCACTGGATTTGAGCGTACAGGAAAGTTTGCGGTGACGGAAGGCACAGACAACCACTGGCCTCATCCAACCATCGCCAACGGACGCATGTATATCCGGCGCGGGGATGCCTTGCTGGCGTACGATATCGCTGAGAGGAAATAGACCTCGCCAATAAATCGGAGAGTTGTCTCTCTCGGTCTTTTCTCATCCCGTTTCTCGGCGCCTTCCGCACCTCGGTGTGAGAACCAACACCACTCACACAGAGCCACAGAGAGCACACTGTCGGGTCGGTAGAATGAAGCGGGTGCAAAATGGAACCCACTGGCATACATGAGACAGTCTGTAGCTGCTCGTGGTCAGACGCGACACCGTTCGGACTCCATAAGCGCAGGCCGGTGCATTCCGCTATGCTGCACCCGCCCTACGTAGCGGAAAGAAGCTCGTGGCTATCGAGGTGAAGAGTGGAAGACGCCGTGACAATCTTCCGGGCCTTGCGCAGTTCCGCCGGGAATTCGACGTATCCAGAGTACTGCTGGTAGGAGCGGATGGCGTCCCGGTCGAAGGGTTCCTGGCTAGACCGCTCGTCACGTGGATCTCGTAATCATCGTAATCCTGTTGCGGGAAAGGCGCACACTCCGCCTAGGCCAATACCGAGCGCCAGCAGCACAAGGCCGATGGCAGTCACGGCAGGCACGTCGGGGTTACCCTCCCAGAATGGATCATTCTCAGCGGCTTGCATCGCGAAGTCGTCGATGTCACCGCCCGATGCCACGACGTCCTCATACTCTTCGACATTACTGACGCCGTCGCCATCGCAGTCGCCTTCCGCCGAAAACGGTTCGTCAATTGCTTTGCCCGGCTCACGGTACACCTGATAATGCTCCGGGTCTAGACCGTAAATGGCGCAGACCGCGCTCCGCATCCCTGTGCTCAAACCTACAGCCGCGGCAGTCCAGGAGAGTGCGACCTCCGGTTTGTCAGCAAGCAACGCCGCCATGTTCGACTCGAAGGCCGACACCACCATCTGGTGAAGGCGATGGTGTTCATTGCAGTAGGCATCGGCAAACAGACGCAACTGCCACAAGTCTGGCATTCCGTCGCCGTAAGGTACCGAGGACCATCTTTCGATGTCCCAGTCCCGGTAGCTCGTGGGCAGTCCCAACGCCGCACCCTGGGTAACCGCGATCTCGCTTCCCTCCGCCGCCAAGGTCTCAAACATGCCGCACCCGCTCGTAGCTTCGCACTCGCCAGTGTAAGCGACAAAGACCCAGCGCGCCTGTAACTCAGGGATCTGCTCGCAGAGCGCTTGTTGGCTCAACGGATTATAGCTCAGAAAAACCTGATCGTCAGGTCCCAGGCCGGAGCACATTACGAGCGGCATGATATCGCCGATCTGGTTATCAAGCAGGTTAAGCCACGTCAGGCTGGCCAGCCCCGTCAGTGGGCTGAGGTCGCTGACCTGGTTATACGGCACACTGAGCTGCAAGAGGTTGGTTGTCATACCCGCCAGTGCGCTTAGGTCACTGATGTGGTTATCCCCCAAGTTCAGATCCCGCAACTTGGTCAGACCCGCCAGCGGGGCAATGTCGCTGATTTGGTTTGACACCAGGACAAGGTCCGTCAGATTCGTCAGTCCCGCCAGCGGGCTGAGATCGCTGATCTGGTTCTCATTCAAGTTAAGGCCTTTCAAGTTGATCAATCCAGCCAGCATACCGATGTCGCTTACGAGATTGTCATTAAGCCCCAGATCTATGAGACCGGTCAGGCCGACCAACGGCGTGAAGTCCTCAATCTGGTTGAAACCCAATTCGAGGACTATCAGGGAGCTGAGTCCCGATAGCGCACTGATGTCGCCGATCTGGTTATCAAACACGTAGAGTTTCGTAAGATTGGACAACCCCGCCAGGGCGCTGATATCGCTGATCTGGTTCATGGACAGATCAAGATCCGTCAGGTTGGCGAGCCCTGTCAGGGCGCCGATGTCGTGGATCTGGTTCATACCCAAGAAGAGAAACGTGAGACTAGCCAGTCCTGCCAGCGCGCTGATATCGCCGATCTGGTTAACGGCCATGTCCAGAGTCGTGAGATTCACGAGGCCCGACAGGGCGCTGATATCGCTAATCTGGTTGTCGGTCAGATCAAGGTACGTCAGGTTGGTGAGCCCCGTCAGGGCGCGGATGTCGTGGACTTGGTTCGCGTTCAACTCTAGATACGTGAGATTGGCCAGTCCCGCCAGGGCGCTGATGTCGCTAATCTGGTTTGTGTACAGGGAGAGGACCGTGAGGTTGGTCAGCCCCGACAACGCGCTGATGTCGGTGATCTGATTAGAAAAAAGGTAGAGCGACGAAAGATTGGTGCAGTGCTCAAGGCCGCTGAGATTGCTAATGCCCCGTGCAGACGCATCCAGGATCGTGAGTCCGATCAGGTCGGCATCGGTAATGTCGCCTGCGGGCTTACCTATGGTTTCTCGCACGGCCGCATCGAGGCCTGGGTCCGGAAATACTACGACCTCGGCATACGCGCTCACCCCGCACAGCAGACACAGGAACAGCAAGACGCTTGGAGCGAAACCACCTTTGAATATCGACATAACGTACCGCTCCCGCCAAGCGCTTGGTTAACGCACACAACAAGATAGCCCAGTTCCCATCCTTTTACCATGTGAGTTTAACATGCGCATCATAGGGCGTCAAAGATTAGTTGAAAGCGCCGAGCCGGAATTCGATGGCATTGGACGGACATGAACGGCCTTGTGTGCCGGAATCGCTGAGAAGGAATTACCAGCTTTGGTCCTGTCTGCCTTATTATTCCAACCGATTGGAGGTGACCATGGGAAAAAGAGTCCTTTTCGTCCTTTCTGTACTACTCTGTGTTTCAAGCGCCGTGCGTTCGGAAGAGCCTTATTATCGCGACCTGTATCCCGATACGTGGGTGGCCACGGATGCACTGGACCGAACCATGCCGGATATTTCGGTTGTGGGGCCAGTTAAGACGGATCAGCGGCGAGTTGTGGGGATCTTTTATATCACTTGGCATAGCGATTCTTTGGCCAGTATGAAGAGTCCGTATTCCGCGGACGTGAGTAAGATTCTTGCCGGCGATCCGAAGGCGCGGTTGGACGCGAAGAATCCGCTTTGGACGGAAGGCTCGTATCATTGGGGCGAGCCGGAGGCGGGATATTTCCTGAGCAAGGATGAGTATGTCATTCGGAAAGATATGTCCATGCTCGCCGACGCGGGCGTGGATGTCTTGGTGATGGATGTCACGAACGCGGTCCGCTACTGGGACGAGTGGGACGTCGTGTTTCCCGTGATGCAGAAGATGAAGGCCGAGGGCAACAAGGTGCCGCAGTTCTGTTTCTGGGCGTTCAACGGGCCGGTGATCACGGTTGTGCAGGATCTGTACGATAGAATCTACAAGACGGACAAGTACAAAGACCTCTGGTTCTACTGGGACGGCAAGCCGCTGTTGCTGTACAACGACACGCCGAGCGTCGACTCGAATGGCCAAGTCGGGCAGCATCCCAATCCGCACTATGATCCCGCCGCCAAAACCGACACGAAGAATCCGCACTACGGCGACCCCGATTACGCTGAGGAGTTCTACAAGGATTACACCAAAGAGGTGAAAGGTTTTTTCACGTTGAGGTGCATGTGGTGGGGGTATTACCAATGGGCCGGGAAACGGTTCATTGGGACGGAGGACAAATGGAGTTTCGGGTATGACATGGGTGATGACAAGGTCAAGGCGATGGCTCCGGATGACCTTATCTCGAGACACAACGGCGCAAAAGAAGAAGCAGCGGTCACGCCTGCGCAGCATCCGTCGAGCCTGACGGGGAAATCCTGGACCCGCGAACACGGCGAGCCGGAACTAAACGAATACGATCTGCCGGTGGCGACCTACGTGCCGTGGCTAGGCAAGACGGTGGAACACCCCGAGGGCTACGGCATCTATTTCCAGCAGCGGTGGGAGGACGCGATCAAGGCCAACCCGCAGTTCCTTTATGTCAACGACTGGAACGAATGGACCGCCGGCAAGTACCAGCCCGAGCCGGGAAAAACCTTTCCGTTCATGCGCCGGGAAGCAACCTACCGCTTTATCGACCAGTACAATGCCGAGTTCAACCGCTGCCTCCAGCCGATGAAAGACGGGTATACCGACAATTACTACATGCAGATGGCCGAGAACATCCGGCGCTACAAGGGCATTCGCCCTATACCGGAACTGAACGGTTTGTTCAAGATGGCGATAGACGGAGATTTTGCGGATTGGCAGAAAGTCAACGTCGAGTATCGCGACACCGTCGGCGACACCTTCCACCGCGATTACAAAGGCTATGGCGGACTGCAATACAAGAACGATTCGGGCCGCAACGACATCGTGACGAGCAAAGTCGCCGTTGACGAAGACAAAGTGTATTTCTACGCGGAGACGAATGGGACACTCACCCCGCACACCGGCAACAACTGGATGCTCCTGTTGATAGACGCCGACCAAAACCACGATACCGGATGGTACGGCTATGATTACCTCATCAGCAAGAAGGTGCTGGACGATAGGACCACGACGCTCATGCGTTACGTTCCGAATCCCTCCGACAATCCGTGGGTCGAGCAGGCGCAGCTAAACTATCGTTACAACGGCAAAGAACTTGAACTGGCCGTGCCCCGCGAACGGACCGGCTTAAAGGGTGACGCATTCACCTTCGATTTCCACTGGTGCGATAATCCGGCCGACCTCAAAGACCCGATCTCGCTTTGCGTCAACGGCGACAGCGCCCCGAACAGACGATTCAACTACCGCTGTATCTGGAAGAAGCAACCTGCCGTTTGAATGATACAATCCGGATTCGGGCTCTTCTAAAACTTCGCGATGAGGCAGGCGAATGCCCGCGAGATCGGGAAGTTGCCCGGATACCGGATCCAGTCGACGTGCCCATCCATGAACAACACGTTACCGCCGCCCGGAACGTGGTTGAATTTACTTACTGTCGAACTGATCATGTCCATCATCACGAAGATCTCGCTTTGCGCCTTGGCCGTCGCGGCAGGATCGTTAACGTCCGTAATGAAGAACCGTTCGATGCCTTCCCGCAACCGATACAGGGTGATGTTTTTGTCCTCGCTGTTCTTGAAGGTGATATCCTCGTCATACTCGTCCCGGGTAATTCCCCCGTGGAGAATGGTGCCGTCAGGAGCGAGCTCGACAACCGCCTGACGCGCAATAAGGTCCTTGAGCGTATAGATGAAATTCGAATCAACAGACTCAAAAAGATTGCTCGGAGCAATCCCGGAGTCATTCGGATTCACGCCCGGTTTCAGGTAGTCCTCGCCAGGGCGCCCGCTAAGCGTCCAGCCGAAATAAATGTACGACTCCGCCGTCAGCGCGCACGGATCGACCTGCTCTTGTCCGCGCTTCAGCGCGTCATCATCATACCAGAACTTTTTCGTCTTCACATACTCCTGCGCGCCGGCATCTGACGGACACATCAGCACGTTGATGTCCGACAGATACTCAGGATAGATCGACGGACCGTTGAAGATGAATTCGACGTGTCCGCCGCCCATGTCGGGCCCCAGCCACGGCACAGAGGGATTCGTGTGACCGCACCGGCTATACCCTGTGGGCGGGTCTGTCGTCGTAAGTTGCCACGACTGGCGGTAAGCCATCGACGGCCACCTCCCGTCTCTGGCCTCGCCGGAATACATCTTGAACGCCAGGCCCAACTGCTTGAGGTTATTGGCGCAACTCGCGCGCCGCGCGGACTCCCGCGCCCGGGCCAAGGCCGGAAGCAGAATGGCCGCCAGGATCCCGATAATAGCAATCACCACCAGCAGCTCGATGAGGGTAAAACCATGTCTCTTCATAGGGGTAAAGCCTCCCTCCGGTTGAAACTTCCCGAACAATGTACGTCGAAGATCCTACCCAACCTGCACTAACACCCTTGATATCCTTAGAGCTTCGGCATATTTATTTTCACCTGGAGCTATTGGACATGTCTGACTACAGACCCCTTTGCTGGAAAACTTACCCCTCTTACCCGACCGTTTATTTTCACATTATAACCATGTTTCCCAATTTTGTCAAGCGGTCTGTTGACGTCTGAGAATGGTCCGGCCTACGTGACGTACACGGCCAAGATTAGTATCTTTGCCTTCTCTGGTCATGTCGGATTCGCCAGCCCCTGGAACGGCTCGGATTAACCTAAGCAAGACGATATGTCGGTTCAGGACCCGGTGACGCTGGACTCCACAGGGCTCATACACTCCGAACTGGCCCGCTTACACCCAGCCTGCGCCCTTTGCCCCGGTGTGTTCGCGATCTGGCGCCGCACTGGGTCGGGCAGTTCGGCGAGGAACCGTGGAATCATCAACGACACCGGGAGTATCACGGTTGCCATTTTCAATGGGAATGACTGCGTGTCGGGTATCGTTCCAACGTGATGGAGTTTGTCTGCCACTGGTGTTGGGCCGCGGTTGCCGGATTCGGCACGCCGGGATATCGTCAATCAGGGATCTGCCGCGGTTGCCTTCTCGTAATGAAGCTTGAACAGGGCAAAAAACGTGTACGGATCCACGACTTCAAAGTCGATCTCAGGGTGGTCTTTGCGAAACGCCGTTAACGATTCGATTATCGAAGACGGCGGCGTCCACACGATACGGAAGAAATAGAATCCCGGCCGCGTATTGCCGCGCTCCTGGATTGCGGAGTACATGGCGTCGGCGGTCTGATTCGGGTTGGCAAAGTTACACGTGTTGTTGATAAGCTCCGCCACCGGCATTCCCTTCCACACGTGCGGTTTGGGCGTCTTACCGCCAGTTCCGTGCAGATCCATGATGATCGTCGCATAGCCGTCGGGCGCGAACTGTATAAACGCGTCCTTGACGGCAGGCGTCGGCTCGTCCCAATCAAGGACCATCGGCGCGATGCTCATATCCGTGCGTTCGAAAAAGCTCTTGTTATGTTTAGTGAAGAGACGAAGATACTCCGGTTTGACCCGATTCGGGTTCATGTACCCGGCGGCGCTTGCGTCACTCGTGAAGAAATCATTCGCGGCCGCCGTGCGATAGAAATACTGAATCAGGTCCGGATAGGTCTCGATCAGGTTCGGGTTGATCCCCCACGCGAGAGGGATCTTTCCCCTGGCTGGGTCGCTCCAGAACTTCGGCAGGAAATCATAGAGCGGCGTCGCTGAATCGTAATCGGCCATGAGAACGCAGATGTATGCCTTCGGCTCTAACTTTGCCGGAGCCGCGGGGCGGTGCTGTTTGAGCGGCGCGAAGGGGGCATGAGCATGGAAGGACTGGTTGTAACAGTCGCTCGAGATGGTGTTCTGATAACAGTTGTACGGCGAGATGAGGTATACCGTTTCCCACTCGGTCGGCACGGGCTCGTGCGCGCTCGCGAACCCCTCCACATTACTGTATTTCCAGAACGAGAAGAAGCCGGTCAACTCCGTCATCTGTTTCCCTGCGGACTGTCGCAGCGTCTCCTCGAGGATCCGGCGATACGTCTCGAGATCCGTGCCCAAAGGCTGATCCGGGTCATCCTTGGGTTTTTCGTCGCCCCACGGCGACAGATCGAACACGAAAGCCCGGTGCATAACCGCCCAATCACGCGTCACAACGTAACCGGCCGCGCCTTGGTCCTGCGTGTGACACGAATCTTCGAACAAACACAAAAAATGCGGCGAGCATAGACCCTTCGCAAGGTATTCCTGGATGGCCCAGCGGTACGCATCGTTTTTCCTGCTGCCTGTGGCACAGCCGCCCCCGGCTGTGGCGCCCTCGAACCGTTTTCGCAGGTCTTCGAGGATCGGCAACTTCCAGCGCCCAAGCGAACGTTCCGCGAGTTCCGGGCTGAGCACCACCGCGTCCTTCACGCCCGCGATCGTCGTAGCGACGTTCAAAGTAGCCGGCAGCTCCGGGTCCCACACGACCGCGCCCTTCAACCGTTTCCCCGCAAGATCCACGAGCGCATCGAGGTCCGCCAGAGGAATCCGTTTTTTCCCTGCGAGCCAGCCCGGTTCCTGCGAGAGCGTGTCCAGCCAGTGCTGAGGCCGCGCATTGCTGCTTGAAAGGACATACACCTGCGGAGCGTCCCGGTTGATGATCCCCTGAACGCACGCCACAGCCACGGCTTCGTCATATGTGCGAGCCGTTCCTGACGGCGAGAGTGTAAACACGTACATCACATCCTTGGGCGCTTTGGCGTCCATCGCCTTGTCCTCCTTGTCCCCGCTCGCAGCCTGTCCCTGGCTCCCGAACGCCATGCAAAGCGTCCCCAAGATGATCACTACCGCTTTCATGTTCGACACCGCCTCCGTTGCTCGCGAAATACCAACACCCCTATTCTTTGCGCAATTCGACGTAGAGTCTCGCTGCAGCCTCGATAGCCTTCGCGCGATCTTTCGCTCCGGTTACACCAGCCAGCAGCCTCTCTTTTTGAAACACTACGTCGAACGCGGCGCCCATGTCACACACGAGGTACTCTTTGCCCTTTACGGAGAGCTTGTCAAGCCCCTTGCCATATTTCGTTGCGTACTCAGCGTACCGACTCAGTATAGTGTGCGCGGATTCAGCCGAATCCTGGCGGCTCAAGAACACGTTCAACACGGCGTCACCGTTTCGATACTCCGCCGTATACGTGTTCCGCATGAAATCGAGACCCAGTGCGTCCACCTGAAAGTACTTCACGCTGTCCGGCACCAAGTCCTTCTCCGGCAACGCCGTCAACCCCCAAACTTTCTCACCAGAATCCGGCAGCGCCTCCGTTGCTTTCTTTGCCAGATCCATGGCGGGTTGCTGGAGATCTTCCGCTGCGGACAGTGCAATGACCTGCAAGTAGTATTGCCCCTTCCAGACGTACACGCTCGACCCGGAACGATACGCCGCGCGTCCTAGGTTCACGGGCGTTCCGCCTCCCGAACGTTCCCCCGCATACACGCCGAAAGCATTCATCGGCGTCTTCATATCATAAATCGAGAGGTCGATGGAACGTCGCGTATCTGCAATGTTCTCGAAATCGGCGAATGTCAGGCTGACCATGTCGTAGGCCAAGAAAAACTCCGCTCGCCCGTCAATCTGCTCATAGAGATTTTCCGGCGTGAACTGCAACACTTTGCCGGACAGTCCCCATCCCTCCGGCGCCAAACCAACCACCAATGAAGGGAGGTCCTTTGCCGCAGTGTGGGGCGCGGAGGAAGAGCCATTTCGATCTGGGGTCGCGCACGACACCATCGCCATTGTTAGCGCAGCACAACTGATGAACCGAGCGATCACCATCATATGTCGCCCTCACCCGAGGGATAGTCGTGTGGTCTGTTGAACCACGGATTCGACTCTACTACACTTGGCAGAATGTTGCCAAACGTAACACAAGTGAGGGAGCATCAAAATGGACAGGAAGATCGCTCATGGTTCAATGGATCGGCGGGGCTTCATCAAAATCTCGGCGGCTGCGATCGGCGCGCCCATGCTGCTCGGAGCGGCTGAACCGGAGAAGAAGGAACCAGCTAAGTCCGACGACATAGTGCATCGCAACGAGCGGCCCTCGATGACCTACCGCAAGCTCGGACGAACCAACATCATGTCCAGCCGGCTTGTGTTCGGTTGTGGAGCGGCCCTGGCGGGCGGCAAGGCCGTGCGCGTGCTCGATCGGGCATTCGAGGCCGGCATCAACCATTACGACATCGGCTCGAACGTGGCCTACAAGGGCAGCGAGAGTGCCCTTGCCCCGTTTCTCAAGGCGCATCGCGATAAGATTTGGGTCATATCGAAAGCTCCCCTGCGCCTCAGGGCCGATGAAAGCGGAGCCATCAACGTTGAGCAAGCCAAGGAGGCCGCCGACGGGTGGACCGCGCTTCTCGAGGGAAGCCTCAAGGATCTGGAGACCGACCATATCGCCGCCTATTACTTGATGGGCGTCGGCAGCCCTGCAGTCGCAAAGTGCGAGGAGTTGTACAAGGCATTCCAGAAGACCAAGGCGGACGGCAAGGTCGACTACTTCGGCCTGAGCACGCACAAGAATGCGCAGGCCGTCCTCGATGCCGCCGCGGAGACCGGTTGGTACGACATTGCCATGATCGGGATCACGCCGGGCGGCTGGTACGATTGGGACAAGAAGGATCTCGCCGAGGGTACGCCGCCGCTGACCGCCCTGCAGCAAGTGCTCGCCAAGGCCCGCGCCGCAGGCATCGGGTTGGTGGGCATGAAGGCATCCCGGCATCTCGCGCCCAAGCTGACGGCCTTGGGACGTGGCGACACCGCCGCGTTCGATTCGTTTTACGACGACAAGCTCAAGAAATCGTCGCTGAGCGCGTTTCAACGATCGTATGCGTACGTCCTCGAACACGGCCTGGACGTCGTGAACGCCGACATGCAGAATCTGGCCCACCTCGAGGAGAACATCGTCGCGGCAGCGACGTCCAACACATACTTCAGCTAAGAAGGTGTACGAAAAGGGCCGGTTTCTCCGAGCTTGTGTAGAAACTGCTGAGTGTGTGGGGCAGGCTTCCAAGCCTGCCCGGCCACGCGGACTTGGAAGTCCGCGCCACAAGGTTGGGGACATTTCCTCACAAGTTCTCCAAAACCGACTCGAAAGCGGAGCGGGCAACGCAACGAGCCTATAGCCGGGACCATCAGCAGGCCGGTTTTGGAAAAACCGGCCTACTTCGCCATCCGCACCGCGAGTTGGGCGACCCGCGCGCCCAATGCCTCGCCCTTCTTGAGGTAATACTCCGGCACCAGGCTCTGCTCTTTTTCCTCGTTCGCCTTGCCTGACGGGTTCTCGCCGACAATCGCGGAGGCGCCGAGCGGCTGCTGTGCGTTGGGCCCGCCGACCACGATCATCTGACACACCAGCATCGCATGAATGATGTCCATTTGCGTCAGTTCCTCGCCGGCGGAAATCCCGCTGCCGGTCACGAACGCCGCCCCAAGTTTGTCACGGAGAGCGTTGTCCTTTATGGGCCAGCTATTGATGAACTCCTGAACGGGCGGCGCCACGTTCGCTTTGTACACGGGACTGCCCACAATAACGGCGTCGGCGGCAAACACATCGGATACTTTCGCGTCCGCGACACTCAGCAGATTCACCGTGGCGCCTTCGACCGATCGCGCGCCTTTGGCCACGGCCTCCGCCATCGCTCGAGTGTGTCCCTTGGCGCTGTAGTACACGACAAGTACATTGGCCTTCTTCTGTTCCGCGTTTTGTCCAAGAGCGAGTACGGGCAACAGGACCAGCAGACATAGCATGGCAACTTTACGCATGGTTCGACCTCCCTTTTTCGGGAATGTAACACGCTTCCGCAGCCGGCTCAAACCGAATGAGTCCTTCCGCGTTGGAAAAGTCGTACTTGATCGCACCCGCATCCGAGAAGATACTTGAGACCGTTCACGCTTCACAGACACGAACACGGGAGAAGACGCGAATGAGGTTGCACGCGGGCATTCTTGTGTTGGCGCTGTTATGCTGGAGCACGTGGGTGAGTGCAACGTCCTTCTACGTAGCCCCAAACGGCAACGATGCGAATCCGGGAACGAAAGCCGCGCCGTTCGCGACATTCGAGGCTGCGCGTGACGCCATCCGCGCCATGAAACACCCCCCTTTGGCGGGCGTTACCGTGTACTTGCGCGGCGGCGACTATTTCCTCGAACGCACATTCGAGTTGAATGAGCGCGACTCAGGCACGGCGCGCCGGCCCACCGTCTACCGGGCATATAAGAACGAAACGGTCCGGCTGATTGGTGGCTGTCTTATTGATGCCGCAGCGTCCAAGCCCGTTGCCGATCCCGGCGTCCTTCAACGGATTCCCGCCGAAGCGCACGGCCATGTGCTCGAGGTGGACCTTAAGGCGTTGGGCATCACCGATTACGGCGAGCACAAGCAGTTCGGCCACGCCTTGCCGGTCGTGCCGGCCCCGCTCGAGTTGTTTTTCAATGACGATGCGATGCCGCTCGCGCGCTATCCGAACAGTGGCTCCATCACCATAGGCAAAGTGATTGATGCCGGCTCAGTGCCGCGCATCAGGGACTACGCCAATATCCGTGGCGGCACTTTCGAGTATACAGACGACCGGCACGCGCGTTGGGCACGGGTGGATGATGTCTGGCTTCAGGGGACGTTTCATTACGGTTTCGCGGACGATAAGATAAAGGTCGAACGAATCGATCCGACAACCCGCCAGGTCAAGCTGGCCACGCCGCACATGTACGGAGTGGCCAGTGGTCAGCCCTATCAGCAATACATCGCCCTGAATCTGCTTGAAGAGTTGGACATGCCGGGCGAGTGGTACCTCGACCGCAAGACCGGCATGCTCTACTTCTGGCCGCCGGGACAAATCGCGAACGCGCGGATAGCCGTATCCATCCTCGAACAGCCCATGGTGGCCATGGAAGGCGTTTCCTATGTAACGCTGCAAGGCCTGACCTTCGAAGCCGCCCGAGGGATGGGCGTCTACATCGAACGGGGCCGGAACAACCTGATCGCCGGATGCACTCTGCGCAATCTGGGTACGAGCGGCGTTTTTATGGGCCAGGGCGCAAGGCAAACGTTTCCCCACATCACACACGACGACTACGAAGGCGTGCCCGTCTCGCGCGAGATCGGAAATCTCCAGGGGCACATCTACAAGTACACCACGTGGGATCGCAAGGCGGGTAAGAATCACGGTGTGCTCGGCTGCGACGTTTACAACACCGGCTGCGGCGGCATCTACCTGAGCGGCGGGAGCAAGAAGGATCTCATTCCGGGCAACTGCTACGTCGAGAACTGCCGCATCCATGACTACCAGCGCCGCAACAAGTTCCTCTGGGCGGGGATCAACGTTGACGGCTGCGGCAACCGCATCGCGCATAATGAGATCTTTAACGCCGATTTTCAGGGGATATACGCGCACGGCAACGACCATACCTACGAATACAATCTGATCCATCACGTCGCACTGAATTCCGACGACACTTCGGCGTGGTACCTCGGCCGCGACCCCAGCGATCGTGGGAACGTGATCCGCTACAATTTCTTCCATCACGTGGGGCGGCCCGACCGAATGGTGATGGGCGTGTACTGCGATGACGCGACGTGCGGCGTGACGGTCTACGGGAACGTCTTCTACAAAACGGCCACCCACGGCAGCGTGTTCAGCAACGCCGGACATGACATCATCGTCCGGAACAACATCTTCGTCGAGACCATGGGTCCGGCGGTCTGGCTCAATTCCTGGTGGCGAATGGCGCCAAGCGAGATCCCGGAGTTCTTTGGGGAGGACGGGATCTATCGCAGGCGCCTGACCCAGCTCATCGACATCAAGAAGCCGCCTTACAGCACACGGTATCCGGAACTTTCGGATTGGATGGACCCCATGGGCGACGGCAAGAGTTACGTCGGCATGCTGCCACAGCGCAACGTGATGGAGAACAACGTCATTGTCCGGAGTCCCGGAAAACTGCGATTGGACGGCGAGGGCGCGCAATTCGAAGATCGTGGCAATTTGGAGACCAGCGACGATCCGGGCTTCATGGACACGGCCAAAATGAACTTCCAATTGCGGAGGGACTCCGCAGTCTACAGGAAACTCCCGGGCTTCAAGAAGATCCCTTTCGACAAAATCGGCCTCTACAAGCACAAGTATCGGAAAACGCCTACCGCTGCCGATGTGCCGTGACCTGGGCTATTACATAGGGAGGAATGGTCGTCTCGCCGAGGTCTGGGTGCTTGACTGTGGCGGTTCGATCATCGAAGTTCAGGATCAGGAACTCCTCGTCGGCTTGGGCGCTGAGAAAGACGTTTCGAGGCCGTTCCGCCTCGATGGCAATCCGAGTTGCATGGGAAAGCGTGGGCGTTTCCAACAGCTTCGCCCGAACGAACTCGGCGTAAACGTCGGGCGGCTCGTCGTCGCCGATGTGATGGCAGAACCGGCCTTGACCGATGTCGCCTCGGGTCCAGCGATCAAAACACGAGGCATCGCCTTCGACGGTGGTTAATCTCGTGTGCAATTGACACGGAAACATCACAGTGCCGCCGTTGCGCAACCACGCGTCGATACGTTCGAGCACGGGCCGTTCGATCTGGTTGCCCCACACGAAGACGAGCGCCTTGTAACGATCAAGGAACCCGTCCAGGATCAACCGGTCATCGAGATAGTCGACCTCGACAATGTCCCGCAATGAGCGAGCAATCGGGTTGAACCCCCAGGCGTTCAAATAACGGAAGGTGTCGTGCGACAGGAAGTTCATGGTCTGCGGGTAAAACAGCGCGACTTCCACGAGGGGCTTCCAGTGAAGGTCCAGCAAGGGGTAGTGTTTGAGCCATGACTCGACGGAGGTCTGGTAGTTGAAGATGTTACCGCCGTAGGTGAAAAAGTGCGCCCCCCCGTTCGTGACGCAGTTGAACAAGCGGCCGGCCGTGCCTCGCGCGGTGTGGCCCATGGCGGGCTCGAAGCCGAGCGGCACTTCGTAGTTCCGGGCGGCGGTCGCTGCGAGACGCGTGGCGTAGTATGCCTGGTGGAAACTGTCGAGTTCGTTCGTGAGGCGGATGCCGCCCTTGATCTTGAGCATGCTCTTGGTCTGGGCGGAATAGTCGGTGCCTATCTCCGCCGCTCCCCAACCGCCCGCGGACTGGTAGATTGGCGTGTTGGGCATGGCCTTGCGCGCCTCGATGGCCCACCACTCGCACCAGTCGCTCATCGAATCGGTGTACCACGTGTTCAGATCGATCCGCTGCCGTTTCGAGAGGCACTGATCGGGCAACTGCATGCGGATCTCTTCGAACTCGCGATGCGCCGATTGCCACGCGGCATTCAAGGAGGCGATGTCTACGTACTTCACTTTCAGCCAGCGCTGGAAATCCGCCAATGCGTACGGATCCCCCGCCCACATGCCGATATGCAGATGCATGGATTCGCCGTGGAAACCCCAATCGCCGGACGCAGGGTACTGTGACTCGCCGAAATTCCCGGAGGGCCCCAAGCGCACGCCGAGCAAACATCCCATCAGCTCATAGTGCCGGCCGAACGCTTGCAGAAAACGAATCACGTGCTTTTTGTGATACGGGCTCCAGATGCTCTGGATCGGATTGCTTAACCCGTGTTCGAGACACACGAATCCCACGTTTTCCTCGGAACGATAGAACCAATCGGGCAACGAGTACGCCGATCCCACGACCAAGAGCGGAAACATCTTCAGCCCATGGCGCTGGATCTCCGCGGCGATCGCGTCGTAGAAGCTCCAGTCAAAGCGTCCCGGTTCAGGCTCGATGAGGTCCCATCGAACGTACGCCTCGATTCCATTGAACCCCAATGCCTTCGCCAACGGCGCTTGTTCGCGCAGGCTGGCGAGCGAACGTTCCAGCATGCCTTCCCGCCCGAGGACTTCCACGCCCGCGCTGCACACAATCTCCTTGCCCTGCGGAACCGCAACCGCCGGTTGTACATCGTGGGGAATAGCCGACTGTAAGGCCGTCCAATAGGCCTC
>Ga0315279_10001971_pt1 | contig 32274 bp, 35 predicted proteins | sample YL17G06_20_MG_FD_203694 | JGI IMG/M metagenome (GOLD analysis project Ga0315279, IMG submission 203694) | Sediment microbial communities from Yellowstone Lake, YNP, Wyoming, USA - YL17G06_20 | ecosystem: Environmental > Aquatic > Freshwater > Lake > Sediment | place: USA: Wyoming | collected...
GGTCGCACCCAGGATGAACAGCGCCAGCATCTGAGGCCAGAGGACGCTCGGACCATTCCCTTTGAGGAAGATTCCCCGGATGATAACCAGGAAGTAGCGGAGGGGGTTCGCATAGGTCACGTACTGGACCGCCACAGGCATGTTGGCGATGGGGAACATGAATCCCGAAAGCAGGACGGCCGGCAGGTAGAAGAAGAACGTGGACATGAGCGCCTGCTGCTGGGTCTTGGAGACGGTGGAGATGAACAGGCCGATCCCCAGCGTCGAGAGAAGATACAGGGCCGTGGCCCCGAAGAGGAGAAACAGGCTTCCCCGGATGGGCACCACGAACCAGAACACGGCCACGACGGTGATCAGGACCACGTCGAAGAAGCCGATCAGGGCAAAGGGCAGGGTCTTTCCCAGGATCAACTCGGCCGGTCGGATGGGGGTCACCATGAGTTGCTCCATGGTCCCGATCTCCCGTTCACGGACGATGGCCATGGAGGTGAGCAGGAGCGACGTCAGCATGATGATGACGGCGATGACCCCTGGGACATTGTAGTTCCGGCTACGCAGGTCGGGGTTGTACCACGCTCGTGACCGGAGGTCAATTCCGCCGAGGCGGAGAGCCAGATCGTCAGACCTCGGCGTCCCGCTGGCCACCTTCTGGGCGGCGAGCGCATTCCGAGAGGCCTCTTGGTTGTACTGCACGATGATCCGGTTGGCGTAGTCCATGACCACGCTGGCGGTGTTGGAATCCGTCCCGTCCACAATGACCTGGACCGCGACGGTGCGGCCCCGCATCAGGTCTTTGGTGAATCCGGGATCGAACTGCAGAGCGGCCTTCACCGCGCCCCGGTCCACCAGGTCCCGCAGCGCCCCCGCACTCGCCGGACGCCGGATCACCTTGAAGTAACCCGAGCCTTCGAAGCGCCGGACCAGCTCGCGGGTCTGCGGGCTGGACTCGAAATCCGCGACCGCCGTCGGGATCTCGGCGACGTCAGTCGTCACCGCGTACCCGAAGACAATGAGCTGTAACACGGGCATCACGAAGATGACCGCCTTCATGCGGGGGTCTTGCAGGATCTGGATGAACTCTTTGATCAGCATGTGTTTGAGCCGTTCCCACATGGCCGTGTGCCCCTACTCCAGATTCTTCTGGAACTTCCGGTTGGCTGCCGCCGTCACGATCAGGGCGAACAGCGCCAGGAAGGCCGCCTCCACCCCCAGCATGCGGAGGCCGATGCCTTTCATGAAGATACCTTTCAGGATGGTCACGAAGTATCGCGCCGGGAAGGCATGGGTGATAACCTGGAGCCACCCCGGCATGTTCCCGATGTCGAACATGAATCCCGACAGCAGGAACGAGGGCAGGAACGTGACGACCATGGCCACTTGGCTGGCCACGAGCTGGGACTTGGCCTTGATCGAGATCAACATGCCCAGGCTGAGGGCCCCCAGGAGGAAGAGCAGGGAGAGGCCCAGGAAGAGCGCGACGCTCCCCCGGAACGGCACCCGGAAGACGAGCGTGCCCGCCAGTGCCGAGAGTGCCACGTCGATGAACCCGATGCCGAAGTACGGCAGGAGCTTGCCCAGGACCAGCTCTGGGACCTGGACCGGCGTGGCAATGAGTTGCTCCATGGTGCCCCGCTCCCACTCGCGGGCGATGGTGAGCGAGGTGAGCAGGGCGGCGATCACCATCATGATCACCGCGATGAGGCCCGGGACGATGTAGTTCTTGCTCTGGAGTTCCGGGTTGTACCAGACGCGCAGGCGGTTCTCCACGGGCGGATCGCGACGGGCGAGACCCGCCCGCTCCGTGACGATCTGGTTCGAATATCGGCTGACGATGCCCGTGAGGTAGGCGAGGGCGATGGTCGCTGTGTTGGAATCGCTGCCGTCCAGGAGCGCCTGAACAGGAACCTGACGGCCGAGGTCCATGTCCCGCGCGAAGTTCCTTGGGATCACCAGGGCGACCTGGGCTTTTCCCGAATCCAGGGCCCACTCCAGATCGCCATAGTTTCTCGCAGTGGCCACCACCGTGAAGTAACCGGATTCCTCGAACCGCGCCAAAAAGTCGCGACTGGCTGCCGTCCGATCCTGGTCATACACGATCGTCTTCAGGTTATCCACGTCCAACGTCAGGGCGTAGCCGAACAGGAACAACAGGATCATAGGGATGACGAAAGCCATCCCCAGGCTCCGCGGGTCGCGGCGGATCTGGATCACTTCTTTGCGGGCGACGGCCAGGAGCCGCGCGATGCGCATCTCAGTTCTCCCGCAGTGTTTTCCGCGCCTCGGCGCGGTCCTCGGCCTCGATGAGCGACACGAAAACGTCTTCCAGGGACGGCAGGATCTTCTCGATCCGGTCCACGCGGATGCCCGCGCGCACCAGCGCGGCCCGCACGATCGGCGCGTCCGCGGCGGCATCGGCCACGACCACGTGCAGAGTCGTCCCGAACAGGGCGGCCTCGTGGACCGCCGACTCTTTGGGGAGGACCTCCAGCGCGTCCACGGGACGATCCACGACGACCTCCAGGACATCCTCGGGCATGCGCTCCCGCTTCAACTCATCCGGGGTCCCCAGGGCAATGATCCGTCCCCGATAGATCAGGGCCAGCCGATCGCAGTACTCCGCCTCGTCCATGTAGTGGGTCGTCACGAAGACGGTGACCCCCTCGTGAGCCATCGCCCGGATCAGGTCCCAGAAGTTTCGCCGGGAGATCGGGTCCACGCCGGACGTGGGCTCGTCCAGGAACAGAATACGAGGTTCGTGCAGGATGGCGGCCCCCAGGGCCAGCCGCTGGCGCCAGCCGCCGGCGAGTTCCCGCGTGAGGTTCTTCTCGCGCCCGGTGAGGCCGGCCATCTCCAGGGCCCAGGCCTTCCGGGCCGCCTTCTTCTCTTTGGGGATGCGGTAGATCCCCCCGTAGAAGTTCAGGTTCTGCTCGACCGTCAGGTCCTCGTACAGGGAGAATTTCTGGGACATGTATCCTATGATCTCCTTGACGGCCTCGCCCTGGGTCCGGATGTCCAGGCCGCCGACCCAGCCCATGCCCCCGCTGGGGGCGAGGAGTCCCGTTAGCATCCGGATGGTGGTGGACTTGCCCGCCCCGTTGGGCCCGAGGAATCCGAAGATCTCCCCCTGGGGAACTTGAAAGGAGATCCGGTCCACCGCCACGAAGTCGCCGAAGCGGCGCTCCAGGTTCTCAGCCTTGACGGCGAGGTCAGGCTGCCCGTGCATGGTCCCCTCCCTCCCCTCGCTCGATCATAGAGATGAACACGTCTTCCAGGGATGGGATGACCCGTCGAGGGTCGCGAGGCTGGAGGCCCTCTCTTTGCAGGGCCGACAGGACGGCCGGAAGGTCCCGGTTCATGTCGTCCACCGACACGTGCAGGCGGTGCCCGAAGAGGGTAACTCCCTTCGCCTGGGCGACGCCGGCGAGAAGCCGCCGCGCCCGCCAGGCGTCCGCCACAGGGATCTCCACCAGGTCACCGGCCATCAGGCTCTTGATCCGATCCGGTGTATCCAACGCTAACAAGCGCCCCTGGTGCATCAGGCCAACCCGTTTGCACCGCTCCGCCTCGTCCAGGTAGGCGGTGGTCACCAGGATCGTCACCCCCTCCTTCAGCATCTCGTACAGGATGCGCCAGAAGTCCCGGCGCGAGACCGGGTCCACACCGTTCGTCGGCTCGTCCAGCAGAACGATCTCCGGCGTGTGGATCAGGGCGCAGGCCAGGCCCAGCTTCTGCTTCATCCCGCCTGAGAGCTTGTCGGCCAGCCGGTCCTTGAATGGGGTGAGGTTGCTGAATGCGAGCAGGCGCTCGATCCGGGCCGCGCGCTCTTTGGCAGGCACCTCGAAAAGGTCGGCATAAAAGTTGAGGTTCTCCAGGACCGTGAGGTCGCCGTACAGACCGAAGCGCTGGGACATGTACGCGATCTTTCCCTTCAGCGCCTCCGGTGCTTTCCGGATGGAGTGGCCGGCGACGACGGCGTCGCCCTCGGTGGGCGTCAGGATGCCGGCCAGCATCCGAAGGGTGGTGGTCTTTCCCCCGCCGTCGGGCCCCACCAGGCCGAACAGTTCTCCCCGGGGAATCGCAAGGTGCAAGTGATCCACGGCCGTGACGGACCCGAAGGTTCGCGTGAGACCGTCGATCTCGATGGCTGTGCCGTTCGACCCCATCTCTCTTCTTTCCTCTCAGCTGTCAGCATCAGCAGTCAGCGCTCTGCGAAGTCGTTCGCTGACCGCTGAAAGCTGATTGCTGATCGCTAGTTCAGGAGGACCCTGGCATCCGCCGGCATCCCCGGCTTCAGCTCCTGGTTCGGATTGTCCACGGCGATCTTCACGGCGAAGACGAGCTTGACCCGCTCCTCCTGGGTCTGGACATTCTTGGGGGTGAACTCGGCCTCCGAGTTGATGAAGGTCACCTTGCCCCGGTACACCTTGCCCGGGTAGGAATCGGTCGTGATCTCCGCAGTCTGGCCCAGCTTGATGCGACCGAGCTGAGGCTCGGGAATGTAAATCTTGACCCAGATGTTGTTGAGATCGGCGATGGTGACCGCCGGGGTGCCCGCGGCGATCATCTCGCCCGGTTCGACATGCTTTCGCAGGACCACGCCGGTCCCCGAGCTCCGGAGGACCGTGTACCCAAGCTGCGTCTCCGCCCCCGCCAGGGCGGCGCGGTCCCGGGCGATGCTCGCCGTATGCGTCGCCAACTCCTGGCGCTTCCGCAGGACATCGAGCTCACCCGTCTGGGCCAGGAGAAGCCCCGCCCTCGCCTGGCGCACCTCGGCCTCGGCGCGGCGGATCTCCTCCTGGCGGGGACCTTCCTTCACGAGATCCAGGCGCTCCATGGCGTTCCTGTGCCGCTCGACCGTAACGGTGAAATTCGTGCGAGCTGCGTCTCGAACTTGCTCGGCCACGCCTCCATCGCGGAAGAGCATGTCCATGCGCCGGAAATCCGCCTGCGCATTCTCCATGACGGCATTTGCCTCCCGCACCTCGGCCCAGGCCTTCTGGAGGTCCTGCGGGCGGGAGCCGTTCTTCAGTTCAGTGAGCCGTTCTTCCCTGACAGCGAGCGTGGCCTGGGCGTCGGCAATCCGGCCCCGGGTGAGTTCTTCCTGCAGGGCGATCTCCGTCTTCAGTTGTGGCAGCCGAGTCTCGGTGGCCAGGAGCGAGGCGCGCAGCCGGTCCACCTCGGCTTCCAGCTCCCGGCTCTCGAGGCGTCCGACGAGGGCCCCAGGCACGAGTCGATCGCCCTCGTCCACGGGCCGCTCGATGACCCGGCCCGGGATCTTGAAGCTCACGGCTACCTCGGTGGCCTCGATCGTCCCCGAGGCCAACAGGATGCCCTCCGGCTTCCGGGTCCACCAGCGCCAGGCCTGTGCGCCAGCGATGACCAGCAGCGCCACGAGGGGGAGGATCACGAGTCGCTTCCTTTTTGTCATCACATCCTGTTTCATGTCCTGCTCCTTGCCGCTTTCATGATCGCGTCAGATTCATGAATGCGACAGCTTCAATGCCCCGCTCTTGCCAGGAAAGATAGTCGAAGGATCATCCGGGTTCTGCAACTTGAGTTGCACATCCGACGATTTCCCGGAGATGTTTCGTCCGGGCGATCCGCCGATCCCGAATCCGGCGAAGATCGCCGTCGCCAGGGCCCCCCAGATACACCCGGGGCGCGAGCCGGCGTGTCGCCTCTCTGGAGCAGCAGCATGAGATGGCTCGCGCCCGGACATGAGGGGGTCCGGTGGCCCGGGTGGCTGGGCGCTTCCCGTCCGGGACCTGCGCCCTATTCCCCATCGAGAGCTTCTTGCAAAACGGGGCTCATGCTATAGTGAAATGGACAGCCCTGCAATGGGTTCAGGGCGACCGAAGGGCGAGGCGGCCATGACTGCAATGACCGATGTTTTGGGACAGGTCCCCTACTTTTCGAAGCTGGATGCGACCCTCCTTAAGGAACTGACCGATCAGGTCCGCGAGCGAAAGCACAAGGCCGGGGAAGTCGTCCTGTTGGAAGGGGAGCCGTGCGAGGGGCTCTACTTCGTGGTCAGTGGCCGCGTGAAAGTCTTCAAGGTCTCCGGGGAAGGCAAGGAGCAGGTCCTGCGAATCCTCGGACCGGGACGGACCTTCAACGACGTTCCGGTCTTCGACGGCGGGCCGAACCCCGGCAGCATCGCCACCCTGGAACCGAGCACCGTCGGCCTCATCCCGAAGGGAACAGTCCTCGCGCTGGTCCAGAAGCACCCCCAGGTGGCGATGGCCGTGATCCGCCTGCTGGCCACGCGCCTGCGGGCCCTCACTCTGATGATCGAGGACCTGTCGCTTCGGGGCGTGGTGGCCCGGGTGGCCAAGCTCCTCCTGGATTGCACCCGCGGGCGGGAGACGCTCGTCGAGGGCGCGGGCGGCGCCTGTGCCCGCCTCACCCAGCACCAGATCGCCGCCATGACCGGATCCGTACGCGAGGTGGTCCAACGCGCCCTGAAGGCCCTGGAGCGGGACGGCGCCATCCGGATGGAGCGCGCCCGCGTCCTGGTGTTGGACCCCAAAGCCCTCGAACGCTGGAGCGAATCCACCGGTTCCCCTGCGGCCTAGCGTCCGCGGCACTGCAACCCCTCCGCCGGTCAGCCCAACCTGCCGACGAGCGCCCCGCATCCCGAAAAATGCTTGGCCCCCCGTGCGTTATTGAGGAATGCTTCTTCCCGTGTTTGTGGTCGGACTCGGCGTCGGGCTGTTCGTCCTCCGGCCCGAGCCGGTGAACCGGGCGGCGCCGGCGCATTGATCCCACCGGCTTCAGGATGTGGTTGCCGGCGACCCTCTGGGTTGTCATATCCCAGGATCAGGTGTCGCTTCTGACGGCGGCGAGGAATTCCCTGCTGGCGCTGGCCAGGAGCGTTGGAAGGTGGGTGTACAGGTAGCGGACCCCACGGCGCCGGTACTCGCGGATCGCCTCGAGATTGCCGGCCGATCCGGGCACCTTGCCCGCCGCCACGATGGTCGCGAAAGCCCGATCCATGGCCTCTCGCACCTCCGGAACATCTGAACGGCCCGGATGCCCCAGAGACTGCGAGAGGTCCGATGGGCCGATGAAGAACACGTCCACACCCTCTACCTGCAGGATCTCGCCGAGGTTCCCGAGGGCCTCCGCCTCCTCCAACTGGATGCACACCAGGGTTTCGCGGTTGGCTTCCTCCACATAGTCGGCTGCCGACACGTTGAAGCCGTAGTGCGCGGGACGGGTCCCCGCCGCCAGGCCCCGCGTGCCACGGGGATGAAATTTGACCGCCTCGACCGCCCGCCTGGCATCCGCGGCCGTATTGACATGCGGGACCTGGACGCCCATCACTCCGCGGTCCATCAGACGCAGGATCGCCTCGGGGCTGTTGGTCCACGGCCGCGCGATGGGTGTCACCCCCGCCAGCTCGGCGGCCATGGCCATCAACTCCACGCTCTCGGGAGAGATCGAGCCGTGTTCGCAGTCAATCAGCACCCAGTCGAATCCCAGTCGGCCGACCATCTCCACCACCTGGGGCGACGGGAACATCACCGACACCCCGAAGGCCGGCTGGCCTGACAGGAGCTTTTCCTTCGTCCTGTTCTTCATCGTGGATGAGCCTGCAGCGAAGTGGGCGGACCGACAGTCCGCCACCCCTCCAGACTAGCTCACCTGCTCCACCAGGTAGTTCTGCATCCCCATCTGCTTGATCTGGTCGAGCTGCGCCTCGATCCAGTCGATGTGCTCCTCCTCGTCCTTGAGGATCGACTCCAGCAGCTCACGGGTCCCGTTGTCGCCCACCTCCACGGCCAGCCGGATGCCGGCGTTGTAGGCTCGGATCGCCCCCTCCTCGGCCTTCTGATCGTTTTTGTGCTGGGTCTCTACGTTGGCTCCGATATCGATCTTGTTCAGCTTGCTAACGGTCGGAGAGCCCTCCAGGAAGATGATCCGGCCGATGAGCTTCTCCGCATGCTTCATCTCATCGATGGCCCGCTTCTCGATCGCTTTGTGAAGCTTCTCGTACCCCCAGTTGGCGCACATCTCAGACTGGACCATGTATTGGTTGATGGCGGTAAGCTCGTCAGCAAGAAGCGCGTTCAGTCGTTCGATGATCCTCTCGTTTCCTTTCATCGCTCCCTCCTTTTCTAAATTGCAGATTGAATCACGCCGCTGCAATCCGTGTTGGTGGAAAGACAGTCGGGCTTCCCCGCCCTGCGATTCCACATCATCGCGGCGCCACATGCCCCCCTGGAAGCGCCAGGGGTACTCCCGATGAACAGGCTAATGCTCCTGGCCCAGGGACGCCAGCCTTTCCCGCGAAAAGAGCAGGGAAGCAGACGTTGCCAGGTACTCTTTTCCTCGCCCAAGCCTATTTCGCGGCTGTTCGCTGCGCGCCTTGCACGAAGACAATCAGCGCAAGAAGCAGGGCGAAAAACACCGCCGCGCCGCCTATCCACTTGATCGGATAGACGATGGGTCCGATTGCGCCAAAACTGTAATTCGGATTGAACCAGCGTCCCCAGAACCCGACCGTATCCCGCACCGGGAAGAGCACGACGCCGATGACGGCCAGCCACGAGGCCCAGGAGCGCAACGCCATGCTGGCCTGGGTCTGCAACCCCACGATCACCCCGACGAGGATGCCGAACAGGGCGGACGTCCACGCATAAAAGCGCATGTTGTAGGCGGCGTCCTTGGAGGCATTCGGCACCGGGATGTACGAGGCGGGATAGTAGTTGGTGAAGTAGATCCCGCCCGTCCGGTAGGCCGGGCCGCGCTTCACGTCCACGACCTGGTGATCCAGGAGGTTCGCCGAGCCCTTGGTGTCCAGGACCGCGGCCGCCGCCTTGTTGTGAAATCCATGCAGCGTGGACGTCCGTTCGATGAAGAAGGTCATCGAGAGATACAGCATGATCACGATCAGCCCCAGCACCACGTTCTTGTTGCCCATGGACAGGTTCATGTTCCCCTCCTTTGGAAAAGGTTCCGAAGGCATCATCTCGGACTATGAGGTTCTTGCTCTCCCTCCTCTCCGAACTCCTCGGCAACGGTCTTCAGGAACCCACGCCAGCCGCCTTGACGACCAAAGCTTTCCGCAATTCTACCATGGCCAGGGTGTCCCGCCGGCAATACTTCAGGAGAGCCGTCCTGAGCCGGGTCCTCTCTGTCTCGTCGCTGACCTCGAAGATCATCCGGTAATACTGGAGAGAGGCCATGGTGCCCTCTTGGATCTCCAGATCTTCGTACCCCAGAGAGGGCACCGCCGCCGGCAGGACGGACTTGATCGAGAACGATCCCCCAAACTCGGGGTGGTAATAGTGGGCTCGGATGACGGAGAGCAGGTCCCAGAACCGCTCGATCGCCTGGTCAATGTCCGACTGGAATCTCGGGAAGGCGTCGGCCAGTTCTTTCAGGATTCGGGCCTCGTATCCGGAATAGACGCAGATGGTCCCCTCACTGCCAACCGACGCGAGGAGAGTGCGAAGAAACTCCTCGCGCGGGTCCTTCCGCTCCGTGCACAGATACTCCTCGTGTCTCATCTGACCGTCGCTGCCGATGACGTAGTTGGACCACTGGAAGGGAATGGTCTGGTACGGTCGGGTATTCGGGTACCGAGGAATCGCGGGCATGAACGTCTCGAAGTCGAGGTGATGGATCGGGTACTGAAGGCTCGCGAGTGCCCGCTTGAGCCCGGGCCCGATCCATTCGGCGTTGTCCTTCATCCGTTGTTGAATGCCGGTGAGCCGGAATCCCGCCGGTATGTCGTCGATGACCTGGATTCCCTGGCCGACCAACTCCTGAAACGTCCGTTTCCCGCCAGGCAGGTAAAACACCCAGCGCGCCGGTTTGGCCCGGGTGCAGTGATCCCAGAACGGACACTCGTAGGGATCGAAGCAATGGTGATCCGGCTCTATGGCAGGCGGTGAGGAAGCGGACAACATCTCGCGCATCGCGGCCAGACGTCCAGGAATCTCGGTTTGGCGGGCAGCCACCTCCGATGTCACATCCTGGCGAAGAAACAGTTGTCCGAGATCCAGATCGCCGCCGGGATACACGTACTGATTGTTGATGTGCATCAGCACCGATTGCTCGAGGGAAATCCCCGCGCCCGTCAGCACGTAAGCTTGAACGGCGATGTCATCGAGGTGGTCCTCCTTGGCCTGTGTGGACGATTTCACTTCACACAGACGCCATGTGTGCTCGCCGGCTCGCTCCAGAATGTCTACCCGGACACGAACACCCTCGAACTCGAACATCCCTTCGAAGATCGCCGGGACCTTTGGATCGGCGATGAGCTGAGACGTTCGCGCAATCGCCCCGGTGATCTCCAGGGGCTGGACATCCACCAGCACGCCGCCCGGGAAGCACTCTCGGGCTATTTCACCGATTTGGATTCCCATTTCCAAGCGGGCTTCGAGTTGTTCATCCGCCTCGGTCGCCAGTTCTGGCGAATGGACCTCCAGGTACAGCCGCCTGTGGCACTGGAGGCCGCAGAGGTAGCGTGACTTGGAGAGTTGCGGCGCCCTGGATATTCCTTGCGGAGGCCTCATCTCGCCCCGCCCTCTGGAGGTTACCCCACACACGAGGACGCGGAGAGGGTCAAGCGACGCTTCGGCAACGTCCTCTTCCGCGGACCCTCGAGGCGTCCGGAGAGGATCCGGCGTTCCCACTTCACGCTAGCCTGTCTCGCCCGGTTCGGTCAAGCGCAATCCGGATGTCCACCGGCGCCTCGCGACCCGTCGTCGGCCCGAAGGTGACCGGCCGTCCGCCGGGCTGGTGCAGTCGGATGGGGTTTTGGCTGCGTCTCCTCTGGCGGGGGGAAAACACAACGGCCGGGACCACGTGGCGGGGAGGGGGGAGGGTTTCCACAAGGTCCCGACCGTCGTGACACGGACAGGATGAAGAGGACTTCCTGGAATCCGCGTCGGCAGGAATATACCGGACGCCACCGAATCCGCCAAGCCGAATTGTGAATTGTATCGCAAGGTGAACAACTGCGCTTTATGCTCGGCGCGGCCGAGAAGTCAGGAGCAGAAATTGCTGGACGCCGATCCGGTTTGCTGGTATGTGCAGAAACGCTTGACACCCTCAACACAATGGAGGAGCTCATGGGAAGCAACCTCTTCGATCTCAGCGGTCGCGTGGCGGTGGTAACGGGCGGAGGCACCGGCCTGGGCAACGGGATGGCGGCCGGATTGGCGCAGGCGGGCGCCCTGGTCATCCTGGCCAGCCGGCGGCAGAGCATCGTGGGTCAGGCCGCAGAGAGAATCCGCGCCGTGGGCGGTAAGGCCGTCGGGACGACCCTCGACGTCACGCGGACAAAGGAACTCCCCGCCTTCTTCGAAACGGTGGCCAAGCAGCACGGTGGGCTGGACATCCTGATCAACAACGCCGGGACAAACCGGCGGGTCTCCGCCCTGGAGTTTTCCGAGCAGGACTGGGACACCGTGATGGATCTGAATCTCAAGGCGGTCTTCTTCTGCTCCCAGGCGGCGGCGCGCATCATGAAGGACCGGGGCAGCGGAAAGATCATCAACACCGCCTCCCTGGCGAGCACGTATACCTCCGTCAACCAGGCGGCCTACGCGCCCAGCAAGGGCGGAATCAAGCAGCTCACCCAACAGCTGGCCCTGGAGCTGGCCCCATTCCGCATCAACGTCAACGCCATCGGGCCGGGATGGTACCGGACACCGCTCAACGACGACCTCTTCCGGGATGAGGGCTGGGCACGGGCGGTGACGGCCATGATCCCCTGGGGGCGAAGCGGCACCCCCGACGACTTGATGGGCACGACCATCTTCCTGGCCTCGCGCGCCTCCGATTATGTGACCGGGCAGACCATCTACGTGGACGGCGGGATGCTGGCGGGGTACCGGGTCCACCGGATGCCCAAGGACCCATCCTAGGTCGGCAACCAGACAATTCGGCAATCAGGCAATCTGGAAGGACACGCTCGGATCCACGATCCCCCGGATTGTTGAGTTGCCGGATTGCCGGGTTCCCCACTCGCCTGATTGCCAGATTGCCTAGTTGCCGGGTTGCCTATGAAGCTCTTTGACGTCACGCGACCGATCCATCACGCCATGCCCGTGTACCCGGGCGACCCCGAGGTTTCGGTGGAATCGTGGCTGTCCATCGCCCGCGGGGCGCCGGTCAACGTGTCGCGCCTGGCCATGGGCTCTCACACGGGCACGCACGTCGACGCGCCGGCGCACCTCCATGAGGGCGCCCCCGGGGTGGACCGGCTCCCCCTGGATGTTCTGGTCGGCCCGGCTCGCGTCTTCGACCTCGCGGCCTCCGCTCACATCGACGCCGCCGCCCTGCGAGGAATGGACCTGGCGTCCCGGCCCCGCGTCCTCTTCAAGACCCGGCCCGCCGACCGGGGGCGAGACGGGACGCCGGAAGGGAGCTTCGCCGGTCTCACGGAAGATGCGGCGCGGCTCCTGGTGGCATCCGGCGTCCGACTGGTCGGCCTGGACGCCATGACGGTGGATCCCTTGGACTCCTTTTCCCTCCCGGCGCACCGCACCCTCCTGGATGCCGGGGTGATCATCCTGGAAGGGCTGGACTTGTCCGCCGTCCCTCCCGGCGACTACGAGCTGCTCTGCCTGCCCTTGAAGATCCGCCATGGGGATGGGGCGCCGGCGCGAGTGGTACTGCGGGAGCTGGCGGGGTAAGCGCGGCCCAAGGCCCTTCGGAGCATTGCTCACGTTTTCGGATGACGTCTGACCAGGGCGTCGTTATACTTGCTGGAGGAAATCTGCGGCTGGCCCGGACACGCGAGGCCAAGAAGGGAGACGGATGTCAGGCTCCCCGGATACGCAGCCCGCCCCCCGCTCGCGGAACAACTTCTTCCTGTGGATCTCCCTCGGAGTGGCCGGACTGCTCCTGCTCTGCCTCGGGCTGTACCTCCTCCTCTCCAGCCATCCCATCATCGTCAAGTACCGTGACCTGGCGCGATTCTACTCCAGCAAACGAGAAGTCAAACAGTTTCTGGCGCGCTTCGGCCCCTACGCCCCGCTTGTCTTCATCACCCTTCAGGCCCTCCAGGTCGTGGTGGCCCCGGTTCCAGGCGAGGCCACCGGATTCCTCGGCGGGATGCTCTTCGGAACCTGGCTGAGTTTCATCTACTCGACCATCGGCCTCACGCTCGGGTCGGCCTTGGCCTTCGGGCTCGGTCGCTGGCTGGGCCTGCCCCTGGTTCGCCGCCTGGTGTCGGACACGGTGTACCACAAGTTCGACTTTCTCGCCCGCACCGGCGCCGAGCTGGTCACCCTGATCTTCTTTCTCATCCCCGGCTTTCCCAAGGATTACCTGTGCTTCATTCTCGGGGTGAGTCCGCTCCCCTTCAGGACGTTCCTGGTTCTCACCACGTTCGGGCGGATGCCCGGAACCTGGCTGCTGTCCATCCAGGGGGCCAAGGTGGGGAGCGGCTATTACGTGGAGTTCGTCGTGTTCCTCACGGTGGCGGCCGTCGCAGCCTTCCTTGCATATATTTTTCGCGAAGCCGTTTTCGACTGGGTGCGACGACGGCACGAGCCCGAGGCGGTCAAGGGCCAGCGGGACCGGCTGAGCCTGTAGCGCCGTTCCTGTGAACAATGCACGTACGCCTCCCCGAGGCCGCCCGGGGAGGCGTTGCCTTTCTGGAGCATCACGGACGCGGGGCTTGCCAAGGTCGGCCACCTCGCATATAAGAGTGCAAGGCGTGCCCTGGCGCCGCACCCATTGGACTTCGAGGTAGCAACGGCAGAGGATACCTGATGGCCGAGCGACGGACCACCTTTCTCTCGCGGGGGAGCCGGTACAGCACCGAGGCGGATGCCTCGTTCCTGGAGCTGGCGCACCGCGTGGGACTGAGCCTGCCCTCGCTCTGCGGCGGCCGGGGCAAATGCACCAAGTGCCGCTGCCAGCCCCGGGGACCCCTGACAGAACCCACCGCGCTCGAGCTGGAGATGCTGACGGAACAAGAGCTCGCCCGGGGCATCCGCCTGGGGTGCCAGGCACGGCCTGCGGGAGAGGTCGAGGTCGCCATCGAGGAGGAGATCCTCGACAAGGGCGGCTATGTCGAGGTCCTGGTAAAGCCCGAGCCGCTGCTCCGCAAGGTCCACCTGGAGCTTCCACCCGCCACCCTCCACGACGACCTGTCGGATGTGGAGCGGATCCAGAAGGCGCTGGGGACAACGATCCATGTCGGCCTCGAAACCCTGCGGGCGCTCCCCTCGGTCCTGCGCCGGGATGACTTCCGGCTGACCGCCACCCTCTGGGATCGGGGCGGCGGCAGGGAAGAATTGCTGGCGGTGGAGGCCGGGGACACGCGGGAGCGCGCGTACGGCATCGCCTTCGACATCGGGACCACCAGCGTCGTCGGCTACCTGATTGATCTCTTCTCGGGCAAGGAGATCGCGCGATCCTCCCGGCTCAATGGCCAGCAGCCCTGGGGGGCGGACGTCCTCTCCCGGGCCAGCCACGCCATGGAGAAGCCTGACGGGGTGGCGGATCTGCAGGCGGCGGTCGTGGGCACGCTCAACCAGATCATCGCCGACTGCTGCACCTCGGTGAACCCGCGGGAGGTGTACTACATCACGGTGGTGGGGAACTCCATCATGCATCACCTGGTCCTCGGCATCACGCCCGCGACCATCGCCGTGAGCCCCTACGTGCCGGTGACCCGTGACGGCCTGACGCTTCGCGCGGCCGACCTGGGCATCGCCCTTCCCAACGCCCAAGCGTACTTCCTCCCGCTCATCGGGGCCTACGTCGGGGCCGATACGCTGGCCGTCGTCATGGCCACGGGCCTCGATGAATCCGACGAGGTTCGTCTGGCGGTGGACATCGGCACCAACGGCGAGATGGCCCTGGGGTCCCGGGATTACATCCTGGCCTGCTCGGCGCCGGCGGGGCCGGCCTTCGAGGGGGCGGAGATCCGGCAGGGCATGCGGGCCTCGGCCGGCGCCATTGATCGGGTCCGGATCCTGGAGGACGTCCGGGTCTGGACCGTCGGCGACATCGCGCCGAAGGGGATCTGCGGCTCGGGCCTGATCGACGCGCTGTCCCAGATGGTCCGACGGGGGATCGTCGAGGAGAGCGGGCGCCTTCTCCCGCGTCCGGATCTGGAGGGACGCCTTCCGCCCAAGGTGCTGGAGCGGGTCGTGGGCAAGGATTACACCTGGGAGTTCGTCCTCTCCTGGGACCCGTACGTCGCCGTCACCCAGGACGACGTCCGCCAGCTCCAGCTGGCCAAGGGGACAATCCACTGCGGCGTCCGCATCCTGATGGAGGAGTTGGGGATCGACGCCTCGCAGATCGCGCGGGTGTACCTGGCGGGGGCGTTCGGCAACTTCGTGGACAAGAGGAGCGCGCTGGGCATCGGCATGCTGCCCCCGGCGATCCCGCCCGACCGCATCGTGGGCGTGGGGAACGCGGCCGGCCAGGGCTCCCGCATGACCCTCCTCTCCCAATCCATCCGAGGGCGCGCCGAGACGCTGGCCCGGCGTATCGAGTACTTCGAACTCTCCAAGCATCCGCACTTTGAAGAGGTCTTCATCGAGTCCCTGGGCTTCACGCGCTAGCGTCTCACCCCTCGACCCTTCGAGACGTCGCGGTCGCACGGCAGGGGCGCCGAGCCGGGATGGCCTTTCTCATTGACGCGCCGAGCCGCGTTGGATAGCCTACCTCACGAGTGGTTCCGATCCCCCATGAAGGAGGCTGAAATGACGCGCGCGACGGCCCGGATGGCACGCGGTCGGATTGCCCTCGGCATGGCCGCTTTGCTCCTGACTGTTTCTCCTGTCCTCGCCTCTTTGGCCCGGGCGGATGATACCCCAGAGGAGCGCGCCACCCTCAAGGGGATCAAGGCCGTCAAAGTGGTGGTGAGGGACCTCCACCCGGATGCCGAGGCGGATGGGCTGACGGCGGGTCAACTCCTGGGCGATGTGCAGGCGCGGCTACGCAAGGCCGGCGTCCCGACATCTCCGTCGGCCACAGCCTCACTCAACGTCACCGTCAACACCTCTGGACGTGAGAACGGCTGGTACTATTTCGTGGTCGAGGTCAGCCTCACCCAGCCGGTCGCGCTCGTTCGCCATCGGAAGAGCATCATCCTTGCCGCCACCTGGCGTATGGGAAATTTCGGGGACGTGGCCGCGCAGGATCTGGCGCGTTTCGTGCGCGAGACGGTGGCCGGCCACGTGGACCGGTTCATCCGGGCCTACCGCGAACAGAACCCCACGCAGTGATCATCGCAGGGGCTTGCATCCCGACGGTTCAGGGGCAAGGCCTGGACGGAACTGGCGGCACCGCACGCCGCCAACGACCGAGGAGTTCTCGAACGGCCCTCACGCCGATGGGGCAGACTCTCAGGGGCCCCTGGGGCGCGAGGAGGTCGGGCAGGGGATCCGAAGAGGCATCACCGCGGGACCGGGCGATCTCGACTTGGCGGCTGCGCCCACCGCGCTCTGCGGGTGATCCACGCCCGCCGGGAGCAGGAAGGCGACCCCCAAGACGCGTCGCGCCGACGGCGCGGCCAGCCAGCCGGAGCCGGGAAGCGAGCGAACACCGGAGGCCCTGGGCCGAATGCCGAGCCGTCCGGAGCAGCCGGTCAGAACGAGAAGAACAGAAACACGCCGAGTGCGACTACGGTCACCCCCGATCCGATGAGGATCAGCGGCGCCGGGGTCGTTAATTGGAACAGGATCGGCACCGCCACGACCACACATCCCAAAAAGGCGACGAACAACGACAGAAGCCGTGGGAGATTGGGTTTCTTCTCCTCCGCCATAGCTGCCTCCTTTCCCTCGGAAGAATGCTTGCGTCCGCTCCGCGTCTGGTCCGCATGGCCCCACGCGGTGATTCGTTTTCGAATGCCGTGCCGTCGTCCTCCGCCCTCGCCGCGGCCTCAGGGACAATCAGCTAGAGCCCGGCCCGCCCGTTCCCCCACGCGGGCGGAGGCGGAACGAGTCGTTGACGCTTCAAGATGCCTGCCGCTCCATCGCCTCCAGGTTTGCTTCGAGTTGCTTGATCGCCACCAGCAGTCCCTCAAAGGGGGCCATCACCTGGTCCCAGTCGCCAGAGGCCATCCCGGTCGTGATGGCCCGGACCAGCTCATCCCGTCGCGCCAAGAGATCCCGGAGGGCCGCAACATCTATTGGGATCGTGGGCATCCCGAAGCTTTCATGGCCTCAGCGAACCGTGACGGGTGGCGGCGCCGCCGCGAATTCGCCGACCACCGCGCTCCAGAGCCGCAACCTCCAGAAATCGGCCAGTGCCTCACATTCGTGCAGGACGTCCTTGGCGTCCATTCGATCGTGCCACCATTGTGCAGGATCGAAGGGATCGTTCGGAACCGGGTGCACAATCAGGCGGACCCCCGGCCCCAGGCCGGTCGAGAAGATCTTGGAGGCGCGGGTCGAGTGGCTCTTGGATGTGACGATGATCATGCTCTTCACCGGATTCATCTTCAAGAACCGGGCCACCGCCTCCATCTCCGACCGAGTGCTGTCGGACCGCTCTTGAATGGTCAGGATCGCGCTCCGGGGGACGCGGAGCGCTTCCAGCAGTGTGATGGCCCTCTCCTGGCCGTCGGGCACTCGGATGCCCACCCGCAACAGTTCCTCCGACCCTCGCTCCTTCAGCTCGTTGGTCAGGAGGATCTTGGGGGCATACCCCTCGTGGAAGATCCGCGCCCCCTCCGGCACCCGGAGCACGGGTTGGCCGGATAATACCAGAACCAGGTCGGCTTTGGCCAGCGGATGTTCCGTGACCAGATACCGGCCCACCGCCGTGAGCAGGTACGGGCTCCCGAAGTAGAGGCCGACGCCCAGGACGAGCGCCACCGCGAGAAGACGACCGAGCCGCCAGATCAGCCGCAAGATGCCTCCTGAAGCGGGCGGGCGCTCCCATGCCCCGGGCGTCCCATCCCGTGCCCCTATGCCTCTTTCGCGAGCGGGAGCGCCTGCAGGTGGTGCTGGAGGTCCAGGGCCCAGGCGGAGGTGGCAGCCGCTTGCCCCACGAAGGCTTCCAGGCGTGATACCGTGGCCCGCAGGAGCGCCAGCAGGACCTTCGCGGCCAGCGATGCCTGATCCGCCATCAGCACCTGAAACTCGCGCCGCCCGATCTCGAACACCCGGCTCTTCCCGATGCTTCGAACCGATACGGGCGACGGATCGTCGTTGAAGAACGTGAGAAACCCCCCCACCTCGCCGGGCAAGAGGGTCAGCATGACGTTGGCGCGCTCTCCCCGGACTCGCTTCACATACTGAAGCTTCCCCTGCACAACCACATACAGGATCCGGCGCTGCTTGCGGGTCCCTTCGGTCGCCAGGAATTCCCCGTCGTCATAGCTGGACAGGCTGCCGAGCCGGGCCAACCGGCGCAGCTCCGGGAGGGTCAACTCCCGGAAGAAGCCCAGCCTTCGCAGCAGGTCCGGGTCTTTGGCGGGGGCCACGACGCGACGCGGGCTCATGAGCTGATCGTCATCAGGATCAGCCCGACCCAGGCGCCGAAGCTCGCCACGGCCCAGCGCAGGCAGCGGTTGATCCGATCGAACTTGCTGCGCTCGATGATCATGGCGGCGTAGAGTTCGTGAACCATCTCCTGGAGCACCGCCTCGTCGCTCAACGCCCGGAGATGGGTGAGGTATTCCTCCACCGGATACCGCAGCACGTCGTGGCACCAGTAGAGTCGCCGGTGGTTCGGGCGGTTCACAGGCGACACCAGGCGCGGGGCGATGGTCCGGAGGCCGTAGAGGAGGGAGAGGATCATCGTCGCCAGGAACACCAGGAACAGCAGGATGAACAGGGCGCGAAATCCCCCCGCCTGAACCCGCCCGCCCAGGATGAGCAGAATGCGATCGCCCCGGATGCCAAAGATGGAGAGGATGATGCCGAAGAACAGGAAGACGAAGCTCGCCTTTTCGTCCGAGAATCGGATCATCCGCTGGGCGGTATTGTAGGCCGACATCACGAAGCTGAGGCGGAGCGGCAGACTTTCGGTCGAGCCTTCTGCTGTCCCCATGGACCCAGTTCCCTCCGGACTCTCGACCCTACCCGCCATCGGCATTGGCCCGCTTCCTGCAAGTACAACGTCCCGCATACCGAAAATCAGGCATTACGACCTACCGCAAGGGGGAAGAGGCGCATGAAAACGCGAGAGTATCTGGCAATCAAGCGGCGCATCGACGATTTCGAGCTGTCCGAACAACTGGCCCGCACGAAACTCATGCAGGGGGCCAAGGCCGGAGACGTGACGGCCCTCTCCCTGCTCCACGAGCGGTACGGACTTCGCCTTCCCATGGTCGAGGATTCGCTCAAGGTCCCTCTTCCATGGAGGCGGACCAACGGGAACTGATTGCCGGCCTGTCACCTTTACCGTCCTACTGGAGATGCGAGATGTATAGCACAATCATGGTGATCATCCTACTCTTCCCTTGGTCCATCCTCGGCATCATGCTGGCCGGCGTCCTCTGCCGGAGGCTGCGCAAAGCGCCCGTCCGCTCCCGCTGAGCCGTTGTTGTGCTCCCTCGCCGGATGTCTGCCGGCGAGCGGCGAGCCAAGCCAGAGCCTGCACCCGCCCGCTCCAGACGGCCACCCGATCGGCACCATCAGATCCACGCATGGACTCCCCGCTCGCCCCCTCATCTCTTTGCCAATTTCCGATTTTCGGATTGCAGATTCCAGGCAAAGCCCAATACTTGTTCCGAAGCTTCCGATCCAAGCTGAAATTCGCACTCAGTCCTTGACGGCCGCCACCAGCCGCGTCGAGGCGAGCCGGGGAAAGCCGGGCACCGTGCCGACCGCCGCATCCACCCGCTGCATCACGGCCGAGACCAGCCGCCAGCCTGCTCCCACCGCGTGCGGAAGGCCGAAGAGGATGGACTCGGGCAGCAGACAGTGGAAAATGTTCACGCCCCGGGTCCGGATCACCCGCAGACCGATCTCCCGCAGGATGCCGGCGAGTTCCGGACCCGTGAAGGTCTTGCAGGGGATGTCCCGCCAGATGCGGAGGTGGCCCACCCCCCGGGCCGCCCGGGCGCGAGCCCGCTCCTCCGAATGGTGCAGGAGCATGTCCAATTCCCACTTGCCATCCACCTCGAAGGCCATGACTCCCCCGGGCGCGAGGACGCGCGCGCTCTCCGCGAACACCTGGCGATACGCGTCGTGCACGTGGGAGATCACGTCGCCGTAGGAGAAGATGGCGTCCACCGATCCATCCTCGGCCGGAAGCGCCACGATGCTCTGCTGCAGGAACTTCACGTTGTGGAACCCCGCGCGCGCGCAGCGGGCTTCGGCCTGGCGGAGCGACTCGGCCGAGAGGTCAATGGCCCAGACTTCTTCCGCGCGGGGCGCCAGGAGGGCGGTCTGCTTCCCCGTGCCGCACCCCAAATCCAGCACCCGCCGGAATCGGCGGCCGGCGGAGAGCCGGGCGATCTCCGCCTCGTACAGGGGATCGCAGGCCAGGAAGTAGAGCGTCCGGTCGTAACTGCTGCCGACCTCGTCGTAAAACTGGGCCACGCGCCGCTCGTCCATCGGCCCTTTCAGCATGCCGCGCGGCTAAGGCCCCCCTTATCCCCCGCGCGATGGCGCCCGCACGCCTCCCGGAACGCCGCCGTCGTCGCCTCGAGGTCCGCGAGGAGCCGCCGCAGGATGGGGACCAGTTCCGGCTCGTCCAGAAGCTCCCCGTGCCTGACCTTATGGAGGGTCAGGTGAACCTCCTGGCGCATTGCCTCCAGGACGTCCGGATAGGCGAGGTCCCGCAGGCACCGCTCCTCATCGAACCGGTACAGAATATCACGACCCGTTGCCAGGATCGATACACCTTCCGGCGATTCCGGCGGAACCGGACGGGGGGCGCCCCCCGCAGGGTGCTCGACGAGGGACTCGACGCGCCCGTCGGGTGCGAGGGTCGCCTCGTAGCGGAAGGTTCCTTTGCCCACCCCGCTTCCCGTCCCGCGTCAGGTCCGGTCCGACAGCAAGATTCCTTCGCGGGCGAAGTTGGTCGCCGGCAGATCGTGCAGCACGATGGAAACCGCCTCCGGCTTGACGCCCAAGCTGCGGGTGATGGCATCGGTCACGGCCTTCACCATCTCCCGCTTCTGCTCCAGAGTCTTTCCCTCGCGCAGGCTGATCGTGATGTATGGCATCTTGTCCTCCTCGTGAAGAGCGCCGCAGACGCGCTCGGACCGCCGGAACTGCCTCAGTCGGAACAGTCCCCCAAAGGATACAGGAACCCACAGTTGGGGCACGGCCACCGGCATCCCAGCGGTCGCTCGGGCACCGGATATCCGCAGCGGAAGCAGGACGGCTCCAGGGCGGCCGCCCGTGAGATGCTCCCCGACACCTAGGGTCTCCTGTCCTGGCCCGTCTCACCGGGACACATCGGCTGTCGCTCCCAGGTATCCCACGAGATCGGCCACTTCTCCTGGCTGGAAAATGGGGTAAGGGATGCTGCTTTGATCAATCCGATCCAGCATGGCCGGCGCGTGGTTCTACAATGCCGTGGCCGAAACGACCACGAGGAGACACCCGGAGGCGACCGCCGCACCGATTCGCCGGGACCTCACCCCTTGTGCCCCGTGCCTTTCGCCAGCGCTGCCGCGACCTTCTCCGCCAGGTGAGGGTACTGCCGCAGGTAATTCTCCGTCACCTTCAGGTCCAGCAGGATTCGGCTCACCTTCTTCAGATCTGCCACATCACCCCTCCCGGTCTCACAGCGCCACACCGTCCGCCGGCCCTGATCCGCGCTCCCTCACCGCCGCACTCAGGACACACCATGCACCGTGGCTTCCAGTCGGCCGTCAGTCAGCGCACGCGCGCGATCACGATACTCACCCCGCGTGCGCCGACCGGCACCTAGCCCGGGTATTCCCCTTCCAGGTCGCCGGGCTCGCCCGGGCCCGCGGCCCCGCTCTTGCTCAGGCGAACGCTCAGGTGGACGTCGCCTTCGAAGGCCGTCCCGGCCATCATCACGTCACCCGGCCCCAGCCGATATTCGAGCGGAAAGTGCGGCCCGGTGATGCGCTTCACCGCAAAGGGCGGGCCGATGCCTCCGGCGCCCTTTCGGGCGATGATGAACAGCGTGTCGCTGTCCGACACGCGTCCGCGACGCTCCGGCGCCACCGAGATCGTGCCCGCGATGGCCGGCCCCTCGGCCGCGGAGGGTGAAAGCCCGCTCCCCGTTCGGGCGCTCTGGGTCGCGGACCCTCCGCCCGACGCGGTCCCCTCGGGGGTGCCCAGGCTGTTCCACAGGACGCCGACGGCGAGCGCCGCGAGGCCGACCAGCGCCACGGCCGAGAGGACGATGGTGCGAATGCCGCGACGCCGGCCGGCCGGCCGGGCCTGGCTTGGATCCGGTGGATGCGAGCCGGCTCGTGGGTTGTCTTCCATGGAGGGTTCCCTTCTATCAGGCGGCATGCGTCCAATCCGGACGCCTCATGCATCCGCCCCCGCTGGATCCCGACGGGCGGGCCTTCCGGAGCAGCGGCGCCGATGGAGCGATCACGATTCCCGAAAGGGGTCAGGAGAAGTAGGAAGGAAGGTGGCATCGGTCGCCTTCACCAGGGAGGGGATCTCTCGCCAGGAGAGAACCTGGAATTCCGCCATCGCGATCCCCGATCCCCTCTGCCTTACGGCGACCGCAGGTATCGTTCCAGGGCGGCTTCCACGACCTCCGAGATGGTGGCTTCTTCGCGCCGCGCCCGCTCCCGGACGCGCTGGAGCATCTCGCGGGGCAGCCGCAGGGTCGTGCGGCTGAGCAGAGCGTCGCGGCGGCGGCCCGGCGCCCGGATCGCCTCGGCCTTGCGCAGGTGGGCTTGCAGGCGGGCCATGGCGATGTCCTCGGCGTCCAGAGGAACCACCGGGCCGTTTGGCCGACCGGTACTCGCCCGACGCCGAGGCTGGGATATCTTCCTTCCGCTGCGCCCCGGTCGTTTGTTGGCCACGTGCTCACCCCTCCGGATGCCCCGACCGCCACAGTCCGGCCGCCCGCAGGAGGCCGGCGATTCCCCTCGCCACCGCGCGGAGCCCCGCCTGGCGCTCCCGTCCGCCCCAGGCCCGCCACTGACTGGCCTGGCGCGTCACCCCCTGCCCCGCGTCACGCTCGCGGATGATTGCCCGGCTACTGCACTGCCGGGCGCTCGCCGGCAAGATACGCGCGCCAGGCTTCCTTCCGCTGCTCGAGGTAGCGCCGTTCCTCCAGGCTCAGCCCCACCAGCTCCGGCACGGGCGCAAGCATGATGTAAAACGGCTCCGCCACCGTGTACTGGGCAACGCTCCCCGCGAAGTTGAAACTCAGGGCGATCATCCGTAACGGGTGCCACATGTACTCGGGGGATTCGCCTCTCGGGAGGCCGCCGAGATCTTCCCGGCTTGCGGCCGTCGTGGTGCAGCCAGCCAGCACGCTCACCAGGAGCAGGCTGATGGCCAGCGTCCCCAACCACCGTTTGTTCATGCCAGTCTCCTTTCTCTGCGCCAACCCAGGCACCCCAGGACACGCACCGGCCAGCGCGTCCCGATGAGATTGCCGGTCCGCTGAAACGATCGGAGGACCGATGCCCCAGCGTCCGTATTTCCCCTCATCGCCGGGCCCACGCCCGGAGCGTCGCCAGGACGTGGGTCGCGATCGATATCGCCGCTGCCACCCACACGAGGTGCAGGTAGCCGGCAGGGCTCCACTTCCCGCGGAGAACGGCGAGGCCGACCGCCACGATCAAGAGCATCAGAATGATCGAGAGCGCTCCCAACCCGATCAGGGCGAGCCGCATGCCGTCCCTGGCCCCGGGCGCCCGGACCGGCCAGACCGCGCCCATGGCCACGGGCACATCTCTGGAGGCGCGCCGCTCGGCGGCTCTCGGTTCCGTTCTGGCCGCGCCCCCCGCGCCCTCGAACAGCGGGCAATCCCGCTGGTGCCCCCAGTAGGTGCACGCGATGCTCCGGGGATCGCGCGCCGGCTCCCCCTCTTTCACCAGCAGTCGGCACGCGGCAAAAATGGGGGCCGCGTCCCCGGCGGGATCCACGTACCGGTGCCAGTCCGGCACCGTGTGCCGACACTGCATGGCAGCGCCCCATCACCCCAGGCTGTCCAGAGCCTCGTCCAGGCTCCGCGCCAGGCAGGTGAAGGTCGGCGTATCCCGCAGGGTGAACCGACTCGCCTCGGTCCCCCGCATCTCCATGACCAGGTCCAGGAAATCCCCCGGCCTGTCCGTCTCGAATGCCACCACGAACTCCTGGTCGTCCAGGCCGAAGGAGTAGGTGGTGTTGAGCTTCACCGACTGGTACTTCGTCCCGATCTCGATGTGCTCGTCCATCATGCCCTGGCGCGCGGCCTGGGTCATCCGGTACCAGTCCCGGGTCTTCACGAACGGGTAGACGAACAGGTACTTGGATTTTCCCGGCACGATGCGCGTCCGGTCGGCCGGATGGTCCGGGTCCAGCTTGTCAACATAGATGGAGCGCTTCGTCATGGCCAGGTAGGAGTAGGCCGGCGTGAGATGCGTCCCCAGCCCGGTCGTCAGGAGTTTCGTCGCCATCCGCTGGAGCAGGTCCAGATCGAACGCGATGCGCCACAGCATGAGGTCCGCGTCCGCCCGGACCCCCACCAGCGTGTAGGGGAGGATGAGCATCTCCGAGGCGTACTCCTCCACCACCGCCTTGAACTCTTTCTTCCCTGCCTCCCGCTCGCGCTGGGGCAAGCGTCGCCATGCCGGGTCCACGCGGTAGAAGGCGAAGTTCACGTATTGCCGCGGAACCTCGGGCCCTTGGCCTCCGCCCGCATGGCCCTGGCCGTGTCCGGTTCCAGGCTTGGCCATCCAAAACCTCCCGACCCCGCCCCAAGCTTCCAGACGCAGGGGAATGGTTTGATACCTTAATGTTCCCCTTGCCATTCGTCAATGAAAATGTGCGCCCGTACAGGATTCTTTGACTTCGACGCCTCCCGGCAATCGGGCGCTGAGAGTCGGCCATTGGTCATTGCGCGGACGGACTTGGCACCAAGGCGCTCCTGTGCTATAAGGTCCCCGCTGTCGGCGACTCCGACTTGGAGTGGCGCCCCCATCACCTACAGATTATCCCAGAGTCCCCATCGTCTAGCCCGGCCTAGGACATCGGCCCTTCAAGCCGATAACGCGGGTTCGAATCCCGCTGGGGACACCACTTCGGGTTTCTTCGCGCTCTGCATTTGCCCTGTGCTCTCCAGCCCTGGCTCGCCCGACACGGACCATCAATAGAATCAATAGAAATGACCGGTGGGAATATCGGGTTGACCATTCGGTCTTGGGAAGTGGCACACGCAGCCCAGGGAACATTGCCCGGGGTTGCTAATTGACGTAGTTGGTGACGTCCCCAATTGCGTTCCGCAATACGCGAAACCGGGAGCGGTGCAGCGGTAGGCAGTGCCCGGGGGCTTGACAAGGGTGACAGACTATAATAGTCTCTGAGTCAGACTATAATATTCACTCATTCGGTGGAGCCATGGAAGCGAGCCCGATCTCGGTGATCGAGCGGGGTCTGGCCGCGGTGGCCTGGGTGCGAGAGCAGGATCCGACGCCAGAGTTCTCGACCATCGTCGAGCAGGTGATGACACATGCCCGAGAAAGCGTTGGCTAAGGCACTTCATCAGCTCCGGGAAGCCGCCCTGGGGACACTCTGGCGGCAGTGGGGCGCCCTCGGGGCCGCGGTCGCAGGCGAAGGGTCGGCGCGAAGTATCGTCGACCCGGAGGGGCTCGTGCTCGCTTCCCTCAGTCTGACAGAGGAAGAACGCCGGCTCTGGGACGTCCTGTACTGGTGGGTCAAGGTTGGGGCACCCCTCCTCAGCGTACAGCGCATCAAGAACCTCGCCGTGGGGTTCCCGGAAACCACGCGCGCGCGGCTCGGAGCCTTCGCCCATCTGGCGCATCGCGAGGGCCGGGATTTCCGGTGGCGGTCCCTTGAAGGCTCGTCACCGGGGAAGACCATCCGCTCCGGGAAGAGCCTGGGCAGAGACCCGCAGTTGCACCACCCGGCGGCGCTCGTGCTGCGCCTGCGGGTTGGCTTGGGGGTGGGAGTGAAGGCCGACCTCGTCGCCTTCCTCCTGGCGAGAGGAGGCGCTTGGGTGACCGTCAAGGGCATCGCGGAGGGGCTGAGCTACACCCCGCGGGCGATCCATCGGGCTGTGGATGCTCTGGTGGCTGCCCGGTTCATCCAGGCGACGACGGGAACGCCTGCAGCGTACCGGGTCGATCCGAAGGCGTGGGCCCCGCTGCTGGAACCATCCGGGAAACCTCCGGCTTGGCGATACTGGCCCCCGGTACTCGCCCTTGTGGCTGACCTCGCAGAGTGGGCAGGGGGAGATGCTGCCCTCCCGAAGACCAGCGCCTACGTGTTGAGCTCGCGCGCCCGCGACCTCGTGGAGCGGCATCGGAGTGCCTTCGCGCGGAATCAGATCATGATCCCGAGCCCGGAGGACTACCCTGGCGAGAAATACCTTCAAGCCTTTGAGGAAACGCTACGGAGGCTGGCACGGTGGCTGGAGGACAGTGCATAACCGGGCTGCCATCCCGCCGGTACGATCCGTCGAAGGGAATCCCGTTCGCCATTGAACCCGCCCTACGTCCCCTCTCACAGTTTCAGAAGAGGCAACGTCCCGCAGTAGAAATCGAACTTATCGCGCAACGTCCCGTCTTACGGGGACGAACGCGCCCGCGGGTGTCGCGGAATAGAGTCCCAGGCACGCGAAGATGTCGGCGAAATTCAGTCCGACGGCGTGCACGGCGACCCGCGCCTCGCCCGGCCCGGGGTCGGGAAGGGTGTCGGTGTGCCGCTCCAGCCGGTCGAGCGCCGCGGCGCGCCGGATGCGCCAGACCTCACGAGTGCGCACCGATTCTCTCACTCCCACGTGACGGTCCCGGGTGGTTTCGTCAGTTTAGTCAGTTTAGGGGACGTGTTTTTAGGGGACGTTGCGGCTTTAGTGGCTTTTCCTCGTTGAGGGGGACGTTGGTGCTGAGGCGACTCATGAACCCGCCTCCTCTGATCCCTTCCGTCCAGTTGTTTGGGAACCACCGTCCGCCTTTACGAAATCGATGTGGCCCTGCTCGACGTCGGTGCCGATCAGCTCGACGCGCACCCGGTCGGCGACGTCCAGGCCGTCGGCCCCGTGCACCAGTTTGCCTTCCACGGGCGGCCGCAGGATGCGGACCCAGGTCCCCTTGTCCGAGGCGCCCGTGACGATGGCGTCGAACCGCTGCCCGATCCGGGGCTCCAGCAGGAGCGCGGCGGCCGATTTCCCCACTTGTCGCTCGACCTTGTTCGCGCGGTCCTCCGCCTCGGTGCAGTGTTGGGCCAGATCCTGCAGCTCCGCGTTCGCGTACGGGGCCGGCCGGCGCGCCAGCGCCGCCTTCAGCAGCCGCTGCGCGATCACGTCCGGGAAGCGCCGGTTGGGCGCCGTGGAGTGGGTGTACGCGGGCACGGCCAGCCCGAAGTGCCCGGGCGTCGTCTGGCCGGGGAATTCCACCACGTACTCCCCCCGCCCCATCAGCTTCACGACGGCGAGCGACAGGTCGGGGAACCGCAGCGGGTCGGCGTCGCGGCGCTTCGCCAGGAACGCCTCCAGGGCGGCCGCGGCCGGTTCCGGCGGCAGCCGCTCCCCCAGCCCTGCGGCCAGCTCCACGATCCGCTCCCACCGCGCGGGCGACCGCAGGACCCGGCGGAGCGATGGATAGCCCCGGGCCTCCAGGTAGCGCGCCGTCGCGCCGTTCGCCGCGATCATGAAGTCTTCGATCAGCGCCCGGGCGCGGTTGGTGCGCTCCACCTCCAGGTCGGTGAGCACATCGCCATCGAACACCGGCCGCGCCTGGACGGTTTCCAGGCTCAGCGCCCCGTGGTGGTGTCGGACTTCCCTCAGCCGCTGCGCGACTTGGTCCTGCAGCCGGAGCTGGGCCGCCATGCCGGGCACCGCCGCCACCCGATCCGGGATCGCCCCCGTCCCCTCCAGCCACGCGGCGACCGCGTTGTAGGCCAGCTTCGCGCGGTTGCGCACCACGGCGCGATAGAGGTCCGATGCGGCCGGGGTTCCGTCATCTTTCACCGCCATCTCGACCGCCAGCGCCACCCGGTCCTCGCCTTCCCCGAGGGACGTGAGGTCGGTCGAAAGCCGTTCCGGCAGCATGGGAAAAATCACGGCCGCCGTGTACACCGAAGTGGTGTTGTGCCGCGCGTGGCCGTCGGTCGCCGAGCCCTGCGTGACCGCCGCATCCACGTCCGCGATCGCCACCAGGATCCGCACCGCCCCACCGGCCATGGGTTCCGCCACGGTGAGCTGATCGAGATCCCGCGAATCGTCGTTGTCAATCGAGCACCACAGAAGTCCCCGCAGATCCCGCGCCCCAGGGTCTCCGTCGGCGGTGGCCGCCTGACTCCGAGCGACCTCTCCCATCACGGCCGGAGAGAAATCCGGCAGCAGGCCGCGCTCGGTCATCACCCGCCGAGCGATGGCCGTGAGGTCGTGCCGATGCCGTCCGCTATTCCGTTGCATTGGCTGCCTCCTCGCAGGCCACGAAAGTGCGAAAAGGGTAGAGGTCCGCAAAAACCCCGTCCCTCACCCCGCCACCCTCTCCAGGCGGTATTCGTGATGGAGCTCGCCCAGAATCGGTCGCGCTACGACTCGGGAATGGGGCGACACGCGAGTTCCCAGCTCCAGGAGGAGCTCCGCCGCGATCCGCTCTTCTCCCCAGGTCGGGTTACACTGCGCCATCGTGCCGATGAGTCGGCGGAGGTTTGCCGGGAGGCGCGGCCGACCGCCCAGTGTTGATCGCCACCGCCAAAGGAGCCGAAACCCCTTCCGGTGCCAGCGGATCAGGGTCTCCGGCTGCACGATAGTGAGCGCTTCCAGGCGAAGAACCGGGCCGGCAGAACCAGCCCTGCTCTGGTCGCATCGCGCGCCTGCCTCGGTTTGACCTGGCGCTCTCGGTAGAGGGCCAATTGCTTCCGCAGGAACAGGGTCTCTGCGGCGCGCGCGGGGGCCCCCGATGGCGCCACGGAGAGCGCTCGGGGGCACCCCGCGCTGATCGTGCCTGCCGGAACCTGGCCAGCGCCTTCTCGTCGATCTCGATGCCCGGGCCCGGCTTCTGCGGGACCACCACGCGGCCGCCCTGCATGGGGGGGAGCGGCTCGGCCTACTTGAACACCGAGAACTCGATCTCCTTGCCGGTGAGGAACTCCAGCAGAACCGGGACGCCCTCCTGCGTCTTCCGGATTCCTCGCGTGATGGCCGGGATGATCTCGCCCGGCTGGGTCACGCGCTCGCCGTATCCGCCGAAGGCCCGGGCCATGTCAGCGTAGTTGCCCGAGATGTCCGTGCTGCGATACTTCTCCGTCGCCACCTTCATCACCGGCAGCTCCATCGCCATGGAGAAGTTGTTCAGCAGGACGGACAGGATGGGGATGCGCTCGCGCACGGCGGTCTCGAAATCCATGCCGGTCATGCCGATGGCCGCATCCCCCCAGACGTTGATGCAGAGCTTCTCGGGGGCCGCGAGCTTCGCTCCCATCATCAGCCCCAGTCCGTACCCGAGCTGCGTGGTCTTGCCCCAGCCGAGGTACGTCAACGGGGCCACGCATTCCCAGAACGGCGAGAGCTGGTCGCGCGGGCTCCCCGCGTCGTGCGTGATGATGGTGTTGGCCCGATCCACCGTGTGCATCAGATCCCAGAGGACGCGGTACGGAGACAGCGGCACCGCGTCCGAGGTGAGCTTCGGCAGCCACTGGGCGAGCCATTCCGCCTTCACCTGCTTGATCTCCTGGACGATCTCCTTCTGCCGTCCGCGGGGGCTTCCACGCAGCCGGTCCTTGACCTCGGCCACCAGGGCCTCGAGCGTGAGCCCGGCGTCCCCGATGAGGGCGTAATCGGCGGGGACAGTCTTGTTGAGGTCGGCGGGGTCCAGCGTGGCGTGGACGATCACCTTGTTCTTCGGCATGGCCACGGCGAAATTGCTGGCGGCAAAGCTGCACCCGATGCCAAAGATGACGTCGGCGCCGTGCAGGAAATGATGAACGGTCCTGGGGAGGGAGCGTCCGCCGGACCCGAGCGACAGCGGGTGGTCCTCGGGAAAGGCGCTCTTCCCCTGCAGGCTCGTCGTGACCGGCGCCTCCAGGAGCTCGGCCAGCGCGCGAAGCGGCCGCCAGGCGCGCGCGTAATGGACCCCCTGGCCGGCATAGATGACGGGCCGCCGCGCCTCCACGAGGACCCGGGCCACCTCCGTGACCGCCTGCGGGTCGGGGCCCGTGCGGGTCGCAAACGTCGGGTGGTAGTCGAGCGGCTCAGGCACCTCCTCGGGGAAGACGTCGGTCGGGATCTCCACCAGCGCGGGCCGCGGGCGCCCGTTCCGCACCTGCGTGAAGGCCCGCCGCAGGGCATCCGGGATGGCGTCGGCGCAGGTCACCTGCTCGCACCACTTGGTGACGTGACGGTAGTTGACGAACGAGTTGAAGTAGGGCGGGATGTTGATGATTCGCCGCGGATAGCCGGCCGGCAGCACGACGATGGGCACCGATTCCCCGTAGGCCTGGGCCACCCCGCCGAAGGCGTTCTCGGACCCGGGGCCATGCTGCATGGCGAAGACGCCGATCTGCCGGCCGGAGGACACCCGGCTGACGGCATCCGCCATGTGCAGGCCGGTCCGCTCCTGGCGGACGATGATCGTCCGGATGTCGGCTTGGGCGGCCGCCTCGATGATGGGATTGACCGGATACCCGATGAGGAACTCCACCCCTTCGCGCTTCAGGATCTCCGCGACCGCCGCGACACCCTTCATGTAGCTCCTCCCTTGAGTCCAATCGCCGCTAAGTTGATCCGGCAAGCTCCGACCCCCAGGAGACGCCCCGAGGCAGCGGGCCGTGCGGGGGCCGCGGGTCCGGCCCGGAGTCCGCCATCTCTCTGGCGGACGACCCGGAGCAAGGCGGCCCCACCCCGCCCGGAGGCGGGGTGCCGTCGCGGTCCCGCGTCCGCAGGGGCGGCTCCGGGGGGGCGGGGCCTTTCATCGTGCGGAGCGGAATCCATGGATTACACCCTAACTCAGCGGCGATGCCCTTTAGTCCTTCACGCCCACAGGTCCGTGCTCAGGTACTTCAACCCCGAGTCGCAGATGGTCACGACGATCGTTTTGCCCTTGCAAGGTCCCTGCAGCAATTCCAGGGCGGCGGCGACGTTCGCCCCCGAGGAGAACCCGGCGAAGATCCCCTCCTCGCTCGCCAGCCGCCTCGCGCAAAGAACGGCCTCTTCGTCCGATACCTGGACATAGCCGTCGATGTGCTCGGTCTGGAGCAACGGCAGCTCGGCCATGGAATAACCGCCGCCCTGAATCCGGTGGCCCGGGTTGGTTACGGCCCTCCCCGCCAGAACGGCCGCGCCTTCGGGCTCGACAATGAAGCAGAGAATGGAGGGATCATGCTCCTTGAACGCGGCCGCACAGCCCGCAAACGTCCCGCCGGTTCCGACGAAATCGCAGAAGGCATCCATGGCGCCGCCGGTTTGCCTCAGGATCTCCGGACCGGTGTGCAGGTAATGCGCTCGGAAATTCCCGGCCAGCCGGAACTGGTCCGCGCGGAATGCCCGGCGCTCCGCCACGATCCGCTGCGTCTCCTCCTCGACCCGCTTCAGATCTTCGCCCGAGACCTGCCCGGGCTTGGAGCCGGGCATCTGATCCACCAGGACGACCTCGGCCCCCAGGGCCCTCATCATGCGCGCCCGCTCCGGGGAATTCCCCTTCGACATGATGGCGACGAACGGATAGCCCTTGATCCCGCACACGATCGCGAGACCCGTGCCGGTGTTCCCGCTGGTCAGCTCCGCCACGGTCTGCCCCGGTCGGAGCAGGCCGTGCGCCTCCGCGTCCTCGATGATCTGGCGGGCGATCCGGTCCTTCTTGGAGAATCCCGGGTTGAGATGCTCCAGCTTGGCCAGGATGGCGCCGTCCAGGCGCCGGGTGAGCCGGGCCAGCCTGACGAGCGGCGTATCGCCGATCGCCTCGATCGCGGAGCCGAGCACGCGTTCGTCCCCTCTCATGTCGCCGCCTTCCGTCCTCGTGGGCACCGCGCGTCTCCCCCCTCGACAAATCGTGCTGCATCATTCCGTATTCCGCATTCCCCATTCCGCATTCCGCATTTGGACGGGGCGTCCTATCCGCCCGCCCGCTCCTCGTAATCGTCGGGGACCCGATCCCAGACCGGCATGAAGATCCAGAGGAGGACATACAGGATGCCGCCCACACCATAGGCGAGAAGCAGGAGGGTCCAGAGGAGCCGCACGAGCCAGGTGGGCATCCCGAGCCAGTACCCG
>Ga0315279_10001972_pt1 | contig 32250 bp, 27 predicted proteins | sample YL17G06_20_MG_FD_203694 | JGI IMG/M metagenome (GOLD analysis project Ga0315279, IMG submission 203694) | Sediment microbial communities from Yellowstone Lake, YNP, Wyoming, USA - YL17G06_20 | ecosystem: Environmental > Aquatic > Freshwater > Lake > Sediment | place: USA: Wyoming | collected...
GATAAACCTTTATGATATCTATGTTTATCAAATATTTGTCACTGTTTTGTCGTAATTTGTCACGACAAATAGAAAAAGCAAAACATCAATGAATTTCATCTCCACACTTTAATGTGGTGCTACCCTTGAAGTTCCTTGTGTGTTAAAAAGAAACTTAATGCTTCAAGTTCCAATGAAAGATCAACGTTCCTAAGAATAACATTTTTGGGAACTGAAATGGTGATCGGTGCAAAATTAAGTATAGCCTTAATGCCTGCATCAACCAAAAGGTCAGCAACTTTCTGAGCAAATTGAGCAGGAACAGTAATAATTACTATTTTGATATTCATTTCGCTTATAACCTGTTTCAATTCTGAGACATCTTTTATTTCAACGTTATTATATATTTTCCCTACTTTACTTTTGTCAGTGTCAAAGCTTATGATTATGTCAAAACCGTATCTTCTAAATCCCTCATGAGCAATGAATGCAGAACCTAGATTTCCAACACCAACAAGAGCAACTTTCCATCTTTCACTCATACCGAGTATCTTGGTTACTTTAGATTTAAGGTCAGATATATTGTATCCAACCCCTTTGTGGAAAACTTAAATATTAACCATAAGAATGTAATCCAGACAGCAGGAACGATACCCCAAAGAATGTAAATATGACAGCTACAAAACCTATTATTGAGGTATAAGCGGCAGGATTACCTTTCCACTTTGACACTATCCTTAAATGCAAATAGAGAGCATATATGAACCATGTGATCAATGACCATACCTCTTTAGGGTCCCATCCCCAATATCTGCCCCATGCCATATTAGCCCAAATGGCTCCTGACATTATACCAATTGTCAGAAATGGGAATCCTATGCTTATAGCTTTATATGCTATCGAATCCAGTTTATCTTTTGTCATCAAAGACTTTGGATCATCAGTGCGCTTAAGGATGTATGCCAGACTAACAGCGAATGAGACGGCAAAACAAGCATATCCAATAAAAGCAGTAGTTATGTGAAATTCTAGCCAATGACTTTGTAAAGCTGGAACAAGAGGATTTGCTTCCTTATATTGATCGGGCAAAACGGATGCCCCCGCAATAGCCAAAAACGCAATCGGTGTTACCAAAGCACCCAATACTCTTATACGCAGTTTGAACTGAAAGATCAGATATACCAGAGCAATAAGCCATGCCCAAAAAGATAGTGATTCATAAATCGTAACAAACGGAGCATGTTTTACCTCAATACCTCTTAGTATCAGTGCGATTGAATGTGATACTATACCAATTGCCAAAATTACAGTGGCAATCTTACCAAGTTGCTCCTTTTTAATGGCAGCATACAATATATATAAAATTGTAGACGCCAGATAAACAAAAAGACTAATGGTAAAAAACGATACGCTACCAGCACTTGATGTTTCCATAGTTTCAATCCTTATAATAAATTTATTAGTTTAACTTACTACTATTCAGACACATTAAATTTTATGGTATCTCTGGATTCCAGCTTTCGCTGGAATGACATTTGACGTGGCTTTGTCATTCCTGCGCAAGCAGGAATCCATAAAAAAATAACGTGTCTGAGTAATACAAACCTATTTAAACAGGGCATTTACCCTTGCAAGCTCTTTGTCGAAGCCTGCTCTGTTCTTATATGATGAACCGCCTACTTCTATTTTGTCTTTCCCAATTTTTACCCAAATACGCTTGTATTGCATATAAAAGGAAAGAAACATACCAGTTACCATGAGAAGGAAACCTATCCACACAACAGATAAAAAGGGGCTTTTGCTTACCTGAAGACCAGTATAATACCCGGTGGAAGTTCCTTCAGAAGAGCCTGTAGAAACAAATTTCAATGAGTATTCAGATTCCTTTTCAGCATGAAAACCCGGAAATTTCTGAAATATCCATGATTTATACTTTAAGTCTTTGCCATCATATAACTCAATCAAAGCCGCTGGATTATTTGGCTCATTGGTTCTAGAGCTTACGTTACCTGAATCATCCCTCACAAAGTCGAGAACATAATCAGCTAATTTTATCGTTAATTGTGTGTTAGGCACCTGAATATCGTGACCTATGCTGATATCATACGTGCCGATAACTTCGCTACTGGTTTTATCTGGCGATTTCTTAGATAACTCAATACTTACGCTATCTGATGCTGCGCTATCCAATGCACCATAGCTTGATTGATAAAAACTTATACCCCGATATTTTAGAGGTTTATTTACCTCAATGGATTTTGTGATCTTTTCTACCCCGTTATCAATTATTGTAAGTTTGCTTGTATACTCTTTGGGAGTCTGCGAATTTGGATAAAATTCCGCTTTGAAATCATCTGCCCTTATCTTGAAATTTGCATGAGGAACATCAGCCGTTTGTCCTACTGGTACATTTATATAATCATTAAAACCAAGTATGCTAACCAACATACCACCCAAAAGTATAACCACAATGCTTGCATGTGTTATAAGCGGACCCAACCTGCCAATTTTTCCCTTTTCATAATAATAGATACCTTTATCATCATCAGAATACTTGAGTTTATAAAAACTATGTGTAAAAACGTCTTTTATTTGCTGACTTATATCGTTTGATTTAACTTTGTCGGTTTTAGATTTTAATGGTATCTCAATGTAAGATGGCAGTTTGTTTAATTCGATTGAGTCGCTCATGTAATTCTTATTTTTAAGAATATTTATTAATGGCTTTAAGTTTAGCGTGGAACATGCAATCAGGTTGACACAAAATATAGCGAGCAGTGCTGTATACCAATATGAGTGATATACGTCTATAAGCTGAATATTCTTCATAAAGCTGTATAGATTTTCTCCATACTTTTCTCTATATTGATTGTCTGTACCACCTTGAGGAACAAGCGTTCCTAGAATAGAAGAAGCGACTAACAAGATCAATAATACTATTGTAAATTTTATAGAGCCGAGTTTCTTAAACATTATCTATCCTCTTTAGTTGCTGACGAGATACATTGAGCAACCTGATTCGCTAATAATTCCTTGTTCCCTTTTCTAATTAATTCGGAAGAACCAAATTAGCTAATCTTCTTTCCAAGATATAGCTACTCGTTCAGTTTCCAAATAAAGGGTGACAATAAAGTCATTGAGTAACGGGATCAAATTACGTATATTCCTCACCTTCTTAAAGTCTATCCTGTGGATAATATTTCTAGCCATTTCCCAAAAAACAGGAATAGCCATCCATGACAGAGATAGTATATGTGATATTCTTTCTTCGGAAATGCCCAGAGGTCGCAAAGGTGACAGCATCCTTGACAATCCACGATTTAATTCTACAAGAGGAGTAGTCTTAACCAGTAATGAGCTTACCAATACTAGAAAAATAATTCTCGTAGCAAAAAGAACTCCTGTTCTCAAACCCTCAATAGTGATATTAAAGTAAACAATTTTCAGCAGAACGTTATTGCCATAATTAAGAAATAATGGAAACAAAAAGGAGATAAGCACCAGCGAAGTGTATCTCTTCAACTTCAATAAAAGCGAAACAACCGAAACCCTTGAAATTCCTACCATTAAAGCTAATAATATAAATAAACACAAGTAAAGCCATAAATTACTGACGATAAGCACCACAAGAGATAGAATAAAAATGACAGAAATCTTTATCTCGGTGGGTGTGCGATGAATAATAGAATTACCCGGTATATAATCCATTAGTAAGAAATCAGAATAATCCACATCGGACGTTTCATTTACTATTTCTTGTCCCTGTAATTCCTTTAATCTTCGACAAACTTTACCAGCGGCAAGACCAGTTACCCATCCCATAAATACTGCACCTATGGTAAGCCATGGGAAAAGCACAAAAACCCCCGGATGCTTGATAAGTATAAGATATGCCAGATATATTTGGACTATATTATGAGAAAGAGCGCCCACTACGCTAATTCCCACGATGCTTAACCGATAACGCCTATGAAAGCGTGATAACCAATAGAATAACCCCATAACCAAAGTGCTAACAATTCCACCTGAGAAACTCAAGATAAACGTAGGTGACATAAAAGTTCCCATGATAAAGGAACTCAATATAGTACGCAAGATGGTTACTTCTAATGCACATCTCCATCCTATGGTGACTAAGGCTATTAATGTAATGACATTAGCCAACCCTAAGCGCAAACCCGGAATTGGATGCGGTATTAGAGATTCCGAAATCTGTAAGACACAGGAGATGGATACTAGAAAAGCTATTTTATATGTATCGTCGGTTTCTTTCATTATTCTCTTTTTCTTCATGAGCTTTTCAGGCAAGGAAACCAACGAGCTTCAGTCGTTGGAGGAATTGCCTCTCTTTTTGTTGTTGACTTTTGTGTAACTAAATGCTACAATTAATGTAGGTGTAAGGCACTTCTGTAAAGAAGATAACAGTTTAAAAACACCGATCTCGTTCCGCCGAGTAACGGAAGAACAGATTGTTCTTTGAAAACTGAATTATAGGTTGTATACAGAAAACGTTGTATGCGTAAAAAATTCAACGCTTAAGTAAAGAACACAATCACTGTGGTAGAAATGCCACAGAGCAACTGTCAACTTGCCAAACGTGGCATGTGAAGAAGCGAAGCGCTTAATGGTACGTTAAGTGAATTGAGGTGGAGCATAGCTACAAGCCAACGAATTTATTCGTTGGTAGTTGACTATGGCATAAAACTAATAAGATATAGCATCTATTAACGGCGAACCTGACGACTTAATCTCGATTAAAACGTGATTTGGCATACACACTATAGTTTGCCCGCTGTTGTCTATCCAACCCATCTTTACGCATACCTTTTGAGGACAATCAGAATCCAGAATCCTTATCTTTCCACTTTTAACCTCAATCTTCATCTTTCCATTAAGTATAGAAGTAATCCCATCTTTTTCTAAATATATCTCTTCCAATTTTATACTTTCTTGATAAATTGAAGCCACTTTAGGCAGTGAAGATTGCTTGATCCGATTCACACTAATCCATATTATGGAAAAAGTCGAAAGAAAGAGAACCAAAACTATGAGAATTAGATCAATTTTTGTTGTTCGATAAAAGCTGTCATCATCTTCGGTAATAATATTTGTCATTTTTATCTTGCTTTTATGGAGTAACCCAAATACATCAACTCATCTTTATTTTCTGTTTGAGATAGCAAATTCAATATTGGTAAGGTAAATTCACCCATCTTAAAATCTGCGCCCGGTGGTTTACCAAGATCAGTTGATTCTCCAATTAAATCTATACAATCATCAATTATCTGAAAGACAATTCCGAGGTTAAGTCCATATTCCATTAAAGTGTTTTGTATAATTTCTTGGCAATCAGATACTATTGCACCAGCTTTACAAGAAGCGGCAAATAGACTGGCAGTTTTCTTTTCTATAATAGATATATACTGTTTTTTCATCAAAGAAACATTATCTCTACTGCAAACTTGAGCAAGCTCTCCCTCACACATCTTGCTATAGAATTTTCGGTAAATAGTTGAGGTTAAGATCGAAAAGAATAGATTACGGTAGGAGCGAAGCATTTTTTACTAGATCAAAGTACAAAGTCAATCTATTCAAAAAAAATGCTTCACCCCTACAATTTCAAAACCTCAATTCCTTTCCGAAATTTCTATAGCTTGAGTTGGAATTTCTGCACATTGCCATAGGTAATTAAATATCCATCATCTTGAAGAATAGCTTGTGGTGGATGAGGATTGCGTACCAGTATCTTTGCATACTCCTCTGGAAATACGTGGCTTTGACAGTCTATTTTCATTTATGAATCCTCCAGATGTGATTACCTGTTGAAAATATCATAGAAACAAGATAAACTATGCGTAAAAGATTAGAAGATTAAAGATTAATGAACCTATTATTATTCTAATCTTTAATCTTAAATCTATCTTATCACATTTCCTTTTTTTATTGTAGCAAAAACACGAAAGAGGTACGATATGCTTTTCTGGGGAAAAAAGCCCAAGATAATTCCAGAACCCGAGCTAACTAGAGAAGAAATAGAAGAATTGGTAGATGAGAGTATTAAATTTGCCAAAATTTATGCTAGTGATGGTAACGTATCAGGTATGGAAATGGCTTTTCAGGATGCTGTTAAACATGGAAGAAAAATAGGCAGATCATTTGATTCCACTGAAATTGCAAAAATTAAGCTCATGGGTTATGAACGTGGCGAGAAGCTAATGCGTGAAAGAGAAGCAGAATTAAAAAAAGCAGGCAAAATCAACGAAGCACAGAATGCCTTTATGCTTGCTGAATCTTATGGTAATGAAGCTATACTACTCAAGAAAACTCTTTAATGTGAAAGGAATGTAACAAAATATGTCACATAAGTTAGAACATCCAAACCTTATATTCGTATTTGCGGATCAGATGCGTGGAATGTCAATGAGATGCGCTGGCGATCCAAATGTTCTAACGCCAAACATGGGTAAAATGGCTGAGGAAGGTGTCAGATTCTCTAATGCTTATACAAACTGTTCTGTCTGCACTCCTGCCCGTGCATGTATGTTGACAGGGCGTTATCCGATCTCTAATCTCACTATAACCAATGACCTGCCAATGCCAGAGAATGAGATCACTTTTGGGGAAGTCTTAAAGCAAGCTGGATACCGAACAGGTTACGTGGGCAAATGGCATCTCGACGGCATCCCTCGTAATAAATTCACTCCACTTGGTGCAGGTCGGCATGGATTTGACTTCTGGGCTGTGTGGAACTGCTCGCATGACTATTTTAATGGGAAAGTGTATCTCGACACTCCTGAACCTGTTCAATTATCAGGCTATGAACCAGAAGCTCAGACTGATCTGGCGTTAAAATTCATTCACGAAAATGCTAATAATCCATTTTGTCTATTTCTCTCATGGGGTCCGCCTCATGATCCATATTATCAGGTTCCAGAAAGATACCGTCAGCTTTATGATCCAGAGGTGTTAAAACTACTTCCCAACGTTCCTGAAAATCCCGATCTTTCTCATGCACCATTAGGACACAAAGATTCTGAGGCTGGCATACGTCGAACTATAGCTGATTATTACTCTGCAATTACCGCACTTGATGATCAACTAGGCAGAATCTTAAACGCTATTGATGATTTACATTTAGCAGAGAACACAATCGTTGTTTTCACGTCAGATCACGGTGACATGCTATTCTCACAAAATAGCGTTAAAAAACAACAGCCTTATGAGGAATCCATCAGTATACCTTTAATTACTCGATGGAAAGGTCATATACCAAATAGTATTGTTTCTGATATACTATTCAGCACTGTGGATTTTCTCCCGACACTGCTCTCAATAATGGATATTGAGCAACCTGAAGGCATTGAAGGCATTGATCTGTCTTATGCGTTATGTGGAGAAAAGGGCAATGAACCAGACTCAGTTTTCCTGATGGACCTTGTTCCTATGGACGAAGGGATAAGGCTTGGCATAAATGAGTGGAGAGGTATCCGTACAAAAAGGTATACTTATGCCAGATGGTTAGATGGTAGAGATTGGGTTCTATTCGACAACGATATTGATCCATATCAACTTAATAATCTTATAAACGATCCAGATGCTACGCTGATAAAGCAGGCTATGGAAAAAGAGTTGAAAAAGTGGATGAAACACACTGGTGATGAAGGCTTGGATTGGCAAAGCTTGATTAAAAAATTGAACCTTGTTGAGTTATGGAATCTTCGTGAAAAAGAAATGCACCCCAACGATCCACGCATTATCAGCGAATGATCTCAGAAAATAGTAGTGGAAATGACAAGAAAACTGGTATAATATTCATAATCTAAATATTGAGAATTAATCACGAATTACACAAATAAACGAATTTCACGAACTACTCAGAAAATAGACCCGCTAATAACGCTAATAATCGCGAATATAATAAAAAGATTCGTGAAGATTCGCGTAAATTAATATCAAGGAGACGAAAGTTCAATGAATACTAATGTTAGAGTAAGAATAGCACCATCACCCACTGGATATATGCACCTTGGACTAGCACGAACAGCATTGTTTAACTGGTTATTCGCAAGACAAAATAACGGTAAATTTATAGTCCGAATTGATGATACAGACGAAGCTCGCTCAACTGAAGAATCATTAAGCCAAATACTGGATTCTCTTAAATGGATAGGACTGGACTGGGACGAAGGGATAGAAAAAGGCGGAGCATACGCCCCTTACGTGCAATCTCAACGTCTTGATATATACTCCGAATATACAAAAAAACTGCTCGAAACTGGAAAAGCTTATTATTGTTACTGTACTCTGGAAGAATTAGAAGAAGAACGAAAAAAAGCTCAAGAAGCAAAGAAAGCCTACACTTACAGTGGAAAATGCAGGAATCTTACTGAGGATCAGAAACGTAAATACGAAACGGAAGGCAGAAAGCCATCTATAAGGCTATTAGTTGAGAGTAAAGTCATAATCGTTAAGGATATAATAAAAGGTGACGTTGAATACAGTTCAGGGCTTATCGGTGACTTTATACTCGTCCGTCCCAATGGGATGCCTGTGTATATCTATGCCTCTGTCGTTGACGATATGCTGATGAAGATAAGCCACATAATCAGAGCGGATGAGCATTTAGCCAATACACCAAAGCAGATACTCATATTTGAGGCTTTTGGCGAACCACTGCCAGAATTTGCTCACGCCCCTCTAGTTCTTGGTAATAAGGGCGAGAAGTTGAGCAAACGTCATGGCGCTACTTCCGTTGAAGAATACAAGAAGATGGGCTATCTACCCGAAGCTATGATTAACTATCTTGCAAGGCTTGGATGGTCTTATGATGATGAAAAGGAAATATTCACGTTAGAAGAACTTATAAGAGATTTCTCTCTGGATAGAGTCGGTAAGGCTGGAGGGATATTCGATCAGCAAAAACTGCTCTGGTTGAACGGTGAATACCTGCGAAAAATGGACATTGACGCAAGGACAAAAGCGGTTATACCGTTCCTGCGTGAAGCGGGATTGCTTGATGGCGAGATTTCTCCTGAAAAATACGAATGGATGAAGAAGATTGTCTTAGCAGTTGGTGATAGGCTAAAGACGCTGGCACAGATTGTTGATTACGCAGGATTCTTCTTTGTTGATAAAGTCAAATATGATGAGGAGGCGGTAAAGAAGAACCTGAGAAAAGAGGGTGTTGTGGATGCTCTATCTGGATTGAAAGCCAAGTTTCAGGAAACGGAACCGTTTGATGAGACAAGCCTTGAAAATGCTATAAAATCCTATGGAGAATCTGCGGGATTAAATCCGGGAAAGTTAATTCAGCCTTTACGAGTTGCGTTGACAGGTAAATCCGTCGGTCCGGGCATATTCGAGACGTTGATACTGCTAGGTCGAGATAAAGTCGTTCAACGAATTGATGAAGCGGTAAATATGCTGGCATTGTAACAAGTCTAATATCATAATATATCGCAGGTTTGAGTCGCTTCAGCTACGGGGACAATGATAAGGAGAATTAAATAATGAACCCACTTTTACAACGTATCTCCATTGATCCAAATGTATGTTTTGGAAAACCATGTATTCGTGGCACTCGTATATGGGTTTCTTTGCTTCTTGATTTTCTGGCGGATGGGAACGAACCGGGAAAGTTCATATTATCAATTACAAACGCCGCTGGCATATAGTCGTGTGGCTCTTTACGCAGTGTTGCAAGAAAATTCTGCCTTCTTGAAAGCATCAAAATACCTCCATCCTAAATTTGTTGACACCATCAAATATTTTTAATGTCTCCCCATGTAGTTGTAAATTTACCAGAGGTACTCACTGATGCTAGCGCAATTGGTGCATCAGATTCAACCCATTTTGGACCGTTTATTAATTTCCCGTCGTTTTTTCCTGTGTAGTCAGCAGCGATCTCATCTTTTCCTTCATCAAACTTCCAGCTTCTTTATCTTTAACTTATCAAGGTTCATTTCTCCGATTTGCAATGCGTGTGCGTTGGAAATGTGCTTGACGTCACCGGGGTTATAAGCTTTTCCATTCCACGTTGATAATCCAAGTGTGTAGGAATCAACTGCAACCTGATCTGTTCCAGCAATTATCGTATCTGGTTTAACCGTCATACCCGGACCTTCGGGACCTTTCGTAGCCAAAGCCTTTGTCCCATCCATAATAATTAATGACGGTTTTATAAAAGTGCATAAATCAGCTATGCCCTGATGTAGATCGATCTTTTGATGTAGGTACGCTCTATCCCAGATTAATCCCATAAGGTTTTTCATACCGAGACTTACGGTTGTGGCAGAATGTGATTTTGCCACTGGAATATTGATAAAGGTATTTGCACGCATAACTAGCTTATGGACTTCAGTTTTTTCAAGAGCTTTGGCTTTTTCGAGTTTGACTTCAACGTAATCCCTTTGCTCCATTGCCGCAGAGACTTTAACCTTGTCTGAACCAAGTTTTTCACAAGCAGAAGCGATACCGGTGCGTTGCAGACATTGATCCGAACGTCCCATAGGGTGATCTATCACGAGAACAGATTTTGCTCCGGCATCGAGACAGAGCTTTACCACAGCGACTACGATCTCAGGGCTGGTAGTACTTCCCCATTCAGGCGGGTTTGGAAAAGCAATATTTGGTTTTATCATAACCACGTCACCAGTTTTAACAAATCTGCTTATGCCGCCAATTGCCTCGATTGCGGAGATAATCCCTTTTTCTGGTGCAGTTGTCTTCACTACAACAAGGTCTGGTTTCTCTTGAGACTCTTGTGCTTGCAGATATGATGCAAGTATGGAAATTGACCCTGTTGCAATGGCAACCCCTGTTGCAGATTTTAAAAACTGCCGTCTTGATATTTTATCATCCATATATTTACCTCAACTGATCTTTTGAGAAATATGAGTAGCGAAAAGTTTTGCTATATTCAATGATTCATCTGTTTTTTGCTCTATTATTACCTGTACAAAGAAGTTGCTCTGAGAGAATTCTATGGTATAGCTGGCGAGAGCGCTTTCATCAATCCTTGCTTCAGTGCCTGCGCCGTTCCATGGGACATCTATTCCTGTTGCAGCTTTGTCATATAATGTTCTTGCGTTTGATTCGCTTCCCTGATCGTATATACGAATAGTGACGTCAGAACCTCCACCACCTGTTGAGCCCATATACGTCTGAAATGCACCGGATATGAAACCATTATCAATAAATACTTGCGCTCCGCCGTCAATAATATCATAAAGACTTTGATAGTCTTCAGCCTCTACGTATGTTCCCAGAGTATTCCAACCGCTGATCTCGTTATCTACAGGAAGCAATGCGATGGGAGACAGTATCCCATTAACATTGCCAGTTTTCGTGTCTGAGCAACCGTAAATTGTAAAAATTATGAAAACATATAGAAAAAACCGAAAAAATGTGCTTCTTATCAAAATAATCTCCCTCTTTCTTTTGATACCTATTAGGCTACCTCTTTACTATCATCTTGCGTGTGAACGAGAAATCCCCTGCTTTTATAGTGTAGAAATACACTCCGCTTGCCACGCTCTCACCTTTGTCATCTTTGCCATCCCAATATGCAGATTTTCGCTCATCAGTATAAAACCCGGGTTGCTTATACCCAAGCTCTAAATTACGGATAATTTGTCCTGTGGATGTATATATCACGATCTCCACGTTAATTCCATCTTTTATTTGATATGGTATCCACGTTACAGGATTGCATGGGTTGGGATAATTTTGTAAAAGTATATCAGTCTCAGGATAGTAACTGACGGAATTAGTCGTTTTAGGAATTTCGGGTTCATTCTCAACTGCAATAGGTTTCTCTTTACAGTCACCTGTATATTTCAATATCCACAATCCGCCCCACCAATCAGCTACGTAAGCGTAACCTTTTGAAACAGATATACCTGTTGGATACCCCGGTGTATCCCAGTACCCTGCTTCGGTAGGGTTCTTAGGGTCGGATACATCTATCACACGAAGACCGTCAAAGTTGTCAATGACATAGGCGCAGTTGCCTACGACGCATACTTTATCGGCTATGCGCATACTGTGTGAACCTACTATTCTTGGGCTTTTTGGATCTGATATATCAATTATCTGCAAACTCCAATCTATTACATAAGCGTAATTACCAGCAACATAAACGCCTTTAGCCATTTGGGGAGTAACACAGGAACTCACTTTTCTTGGATTCTTTGGATCAGATACGTCAATTATAACAAGACCCTTTTCACCATTAGCGATGTAGGCATATTTGCCAACAACATAAACATCTATTGCATAGTCAGAAGTCTCATACGACGATACCTTTTTCGGTTCTTTAGGATTAGACACATCCAGTATAAGAAACCCTCCTTGGCCATTAGCTATGTAAGCATAATTGCCAATAACCTTAACGCCATAGGGGGAACTCTTTGTATCATAGAGGTTGACCAGAACAGGTTTCTCAGGAATCCTTGCATCTATTATGTCGAGTCCATATCCTTCCTCAGTCACGTAAACATAACCATTATTCACGTAAATTGAATATCCTCTGCGTCCTGTGTCACAGAAGCCCACTTCCCTTGAATTCCCAGGATCAGTTATATCCATTATACGAACCCCTGATCCCATGTCAGAAACATAAGCATAATCACCAACGACGTAAACTCCATACGCATCATTTTCTCTACCAGCTTTATAAATACCAACTTCGTGTATATTCGCTAGGTCAGATATGTCAACCAAATGTAACTCCGGACTATAATAGCCAAGATAAGCGATCCCATTGGAGACACATATTTTTTTTATACCTATACCTAGAACGTTAGAATATTCTGCTACTTTTTTGAATTCTTTGGGATTGGATATATCCAGCACATAGATAGTTGTATAATCAGTAACATAAGCATAATTACCAATTACATAGAAACCTCTGATCCCAACACTAAAATTCCAGAGTTTGGTTGGACTTGTAGGATCGGTTATATCAACAGCAAGAAGCCCGTTTTTATAGTCACGTATATAAGCATAATTTCCGATGACTTGAATTCCAGCCGCCTCTCCTTTAATCACCAATAATCCAACCTGACGTGGTTTTTTAGGATCAGATATGTCTATAATGTTAAGATTAAGATCAAGATTAGTTATATAGGCGTATTTACCAGAGACAGCAATCCCAAAAGAAGCCAAAATACCGGTATATGTACTTATTTCTTTCGGACTACTCGGATGTGACACGTCTATAATGTGTAATCCTGTATAATCGTACACGTAAGCAAGATCGCCAGCTACCTGCACACCATAAGCGTCCTGTAATTTACTGAAATTTCCTACTTCACTAGGATTTGCAGGATCGGATACATCCATGATATAAAGCCCATTATCATAAGTGAGGACGTAAGCTTTACTATTAACAATTTGAACATCTTTTATAATACCGATTGTAAGGATACTACCAACCTTTTTTGGATTTGTCGGGTCGCTCACATCAATGATTAAAAGCGATCCACCAGAACCGAGATAAGCATAGTTATCCTTGATGTAAAGACCTTCACATTGTCCGTAAGGGTCTCTCCAGATCATGTCCACGTTTTGATTGTTAGCCAGTGATTCTAATGATGACACACAGAAGATAAAACAAAAGAATAGCAATACAATTACCTTCATGATAATCAGCCTCCCATTTATGAATGAGGAATTTGAAGCCATCATTATGTTCTAATCTGTCAAACAGCCTCTATAGTCGAAGGTGGCTTGGGTGTTATGTTATAGGTAACGCTGACAACACCCGATATCTCTTCTACAATCCTTTTTGCTAATTTCTCTAGTGTATAATAGGGCAGTTTTGTTGGTTCTGCAACCCTTGCATCAACGCTGTCCCAGCACCTTATTTCGATCTGCAATCCGAAATCTCTTTTTCCATCCCTCATTCCTGTGACTCTGTCCTGATGTAGTATTGCCATGTATTGGAATGCTTTGACGTGGGATAATTCCGTTTCAACTATGTACGTAGCCTGTCTTACTGTTTCTATTTTTTCGGGATTTACTTCGCCTATTACTCTCGCCGCAAGAGCCGGACCGGGAAACGGGATCCTATTATACATTGATTCTGGTAATCCCAGAGCTTTGCCAACTTTTCTGACCCCATCTTTTCGTATTTGCACAAGAGGTTCTATAATCTTATATCCAAAAGCTTTTTGTGGATCAATACCTAGTTGTTCAAACACGTTGTGTTGTCTTTTAATTCCTGCAATAGTTTCATCTACATCCGTAAGAATTGTTCCCTGTAGAAGGTGTTTTGAACCGTTTTCTTGTACCAACCTGCCAAAAACCTTTTTGTAGAACGTCTGAGTTATAGCTTCTCTTTTCTCTTCAGGATCCGTTATACCTTTCAGAGCATCGAAAAACTCATCTTTTGCATCATAAATCTCAACAGGAATGCCCATCTCTTTAAATAATGACACGATCTGTTGAGACTCGTTTTTTCTCATCAGACCATTTTCAATGAAATAAGTCTTGAGATTATCACCAAGTGCCTTGTGACCAAGCATAGTTACGACAGATGAATCTACTCCGCCTGAAAGTGCGTTAATAGCAGTTCCATCACTGACGATAGAAGTAATCTCGCTTACTTTCTGATCTATAAATTTTGCCGTATCCAGATCTTCAGTTTTTATCTCGTCAATTGCCATTTTTATTCTCTCCTTATCTCTCTTTCAATCTGAATACCCCTAGCTTATGAAGGTTAAATAAATAATCGGGTAATAAGCTAGATAGCCTTCTCTGGATTCCCACTTTCCCCATTTTCATGGGGACGGGAATGACATTCTACGGGGTTTGTCATTCCCGTGAAAACGGGAATCCATCTTAATCTATTACCCGATTAATTATTTAATGCTCATTAGGCATGGGGTAATTCACGTTATTGGGTTCTTCCTGGTAAAGTGTGGTAATGAAAATTGCATAAGACGGAGTAGCACAGCTTTAGCTTGCATTTTTTAGCATAACGCAAATTTTTAACGCAGGCTAAAGCCGTGCTATTCCGCATGTTTTTTGTTTATCAAGTTTTATTTCCACACTCAAGTCGGAAGAACCATTATGCTTTACTGGAAGAACCAAAAACGTTAATGAGACGCTCTGTCTCATATTGGAACGCTTCACGTATCTGATTGGTCATGCTGAAATAAGATGCGTTTTCTGCTTTAGCATTTTCGAGCAGTCGTTTCGTTGATTCCAATGCCAGATTCGTGAATATATTGATCTTGGATATACCACCTGCGACTGCAAGACGGAATTGCTCATCAGATAATCCTGACCCGCCATGTAGAACTAAAGGTATGTCCGTACGTTTACGAATCTCTGCAAGCAATTCCAGATCAAGGCTTGGATCACCTTGATATACTCCATGGGCAGAACCGATGGCTATTGCGAGGAAATCAACGCCTGTTTCTGCAACAAATTTTTCAACAGTGTCCGGGTCAGTAAATCCCTGTCGCCTTGCACCAAAGTCTTGATAGTTATGTCCCGAACCAACCTGACCAAGCTCTGCCTCAACGCAAGCACCTATAGCATGAGCGGAACGCACTACCATTCGAGTATTGGCTATGTTCTCCTCAAGCGATAGCTTTGACCCATCATACATCACATCAGGGAATCCCAAAGACAAAGCCTTTATACAGAGTTCAAAGCTCTGACCATGATCAAGAATCAGTGAAACAGGCACAGTTGCTTCTTCTGCCATTGCAATAACGAAGTTGACTATTGCCTTTGCATTTGGGCGATCAAGGCTACCAGACCATATTCCTATGACCCCTGGTGAACGTTTATTTTCCAGAGCGGAAAAAATCCCCTGAGTTCCCAGAGCTTCCATTGTATCAAGACAAGGGATCGCATAATTATTTTCTTGAGCTTTCTTGAGTTCGCTCAAGATAGATACTAAAGGCATAATAAATACTCCTATTTAATTGAGGTGTATATAATTTCAAAACACGGAGACGCAGATGCACGGAGAATATAGTAGATTAAAATAATCTTACTCCGTCTATTCACCCTGACATAGAAATAGATTCATAATTATTACTCCATTGAAGAAATCTTATTTTTCTTCCCCAAATTGGCTAATCTGCCTAGCAAAGGCAACTGACCAAAAGCCATTCCTATTAGCTTTATAAGCCCTTTTTCCGAAAGATTTTTGTCATTCTTTAACTGAAATGCCCCGATTATTACAGGAATAACGATAGTGACGAAAACTATGATCGGCAAAACATACCATGAGACATTCTTTGATATAACTGCAAAAACTACTGCAACAGACAATGCCGCAAGTAAATAAAACAACCCTGAAAACCAAGGGCTTCTGATCTTAGGTACTTCCTTTTTCCCTGTCTTTTTCTTCATTTTGATGTCCCCTTTTTCCGCTATTACCACAGTATCAATATCACCCTCAAACACATAACGCCCTTTATCTATGTCCTTATCCTTTTCATCCTCATCTTGCTTCCTATCCATTACATCATCAATCAGACCCAAGACATTGACCATTTTGCGGCTTTTTTGGCATTGAATTTCATAATCTCCAGTATCTCTATAATCCCGCAAAGTGCTGTATTCATAGAAAAATGGGCTTTGCGAGTTCTTGCATTTTTCGCAATTACACGGAACCAACGACTCATATTTCAAACGGTTATAGGATTTATGAATCTTTTCCAATTCATTCGTAACATCCCTTAATAATTCTTTTTTGTTCTTCCCCACAACACGTATTCTGATCTCGCTTTTCTCATAGAACTCAATAACTTCCGCCTTTGTGTTATCTTTTTCCAGCACAACCCCGCTTTTCCAAAGACAATCATTGCCATCACCATCGCTGGTTATGTACTCGTGCATGGTAACGATGAATAGCGAGATCATCCCCTTTGGCATAAAATCGTATGTATAGCGGATTATGATATTCTCATTTTCAACCCATCCATAATTAGGCTGATTCAACGTCAACAATTGTGGAGCGATATATTTCCCCTTGCTTCCGGGTATCTCATAGCACAGTCTAAACTTTATCATCAACTGCAATAACTCGTCATACATGCCTTCATATCTCGGTTCGTTCCAGATGTCTGCAAGGTCATTTTTGCTGAACCTGCCGAAGTCCCGAATTACCTTCCTATTATCAAGAACTTTATAGACAGCATCAGTCACCCACTCAGACTTGAGTATCACCGTCTTTCTTAGCACAGGGTCATCTTGAAAGTGCAGGCAAACGCCAAGATCGTGCAGATAGCCGCTTAGTTGATTTTTGTCATTCATCTGCGTAATGCCATTTTTTTGGCATATCTTCAGATATTCGTCTTGACTTATATAATTGCGATCATCTTTTTCTAATTCTTCACGCACTTTTGTCCACGTCTTGGGCAATGGACTGCCTATGTGTGGAAGCCTCTGTATCTGATACTCTATTTCTTTTATTACTTCATCTAAATCCCTGTTTTTCGCAAGGTTGGTCGCAAGCACTTCCTTGAGATTCGTAAAACGTCCCCTTAACTGCCTTTCATTTATCTCACGATAGCGATCCTGTTTCTCATTTTTAATTATTAAGATGGGGCTGTTGTCGCTCAATAATTCAACCACATTAAGCCAATAAAAAAAGTCCGTATCCTCTTTTCGTGTATCAGCGACCAGAACATACAATGATCTTTTTGTCAGAAAAAATTGATGCGTTGCGTGATATATCTGCTGTCCGCCGAAGTCCCATATATTCACACGAAATTTATTTTCATTAGCAATAGGAAAATCCCACTGTATAACATCAATTCCCCACGTTGTTCCCTCATTCTCTTTGAGTTCATAGCCCGGGTTCATTATTTTCTTTGCCAGTGTCGTTTTCCCCGCACCGCCTTCGCCCACTATCAGCAGTTTCGCCTCATAAAGATATTCCTCGCCCTCTTCTTTTATCTGCCTGAAATAATCCCTTATAGCATCAATGCCTTTATTGGCAATCTCCAACGGCGGAGTCTTTATTGGATTCCCGCTCAAATAAAGCTCTGTAAGGTTAGTCAGCTTGGTTATGGATTCGGGTATCTCTGTCAGTTTATTATAGCTCAAATCAAGCTCTGTAAGGTTAGTCAGCTTGGTTATGGATTCGGGTATCTCTGTCAGTTGATTTCTGCTCAAATCAAGCTTCTTAGATCCATTTTCCTCAGCCTCTTTTATCGCCTTTTGTACATATTCAGGAACATTCTGCATCACTCATCCTCCGTTTTCGATTACCAAGTAGACTATGCCATAAATTCTCAACAAGTTATGAGTAGGTTGGATTGAGTAACGAAATCCAACAAATTGGCAATCCATAGTTTTTGTTCTGACTAACTCTCATCTATTTTTATGGTTCTTTGGTATTCAGTGTGGAAATGAACCTTACATCCATCTCAAATCCCCCCTACCCCCTTTGCTAAAGGGGGAGTTAGAGCCATTCCCCCTTTGTAGGGGCATATTGAATATGCCCTTTGGGGTTAGGGGGATTTAAAATCTTTCAGTTTGAATATATTTCCACACTCAACACGGAAGAACCATTTTTATTTCGTAATCTCCGCTGTATCACGAGCAATCATAAGTTCCTCGTTTGTCGGAATGACTAAAACTTTTACTTTTGAATCATCACTACTGATGATATTGCTTTTATTTGAATTACGCTGATGGTCAATCTTCAAGCCAAGAAACTCTAGTCCTTCGCAAACCATAGCACGTATTTGAGCAGAATTCTCACCTATGCCTGCTGTGAATACAACAGCATCAAGCCCACCCATGCTGAACGCATAAGCGCCTATGTATTTCTTTATTCTATAAGTAAAGCATTTTATAGTTGTGATAGCTCTTTTGTTTCCTTCCGAAGCTGACTTCAAAATATCCCGCATATCCCTGCTTACGCCAGACAATCCAATCAATCCGCTTTCTTTATTCAGCATTGAGTTAATTTCCTGAACAGCCAGTCCTACACGTTCAGTTAGATAATAAACAATAGCCGGATCAATATCACCTGATCTCGTACCCATGATAAGCCCTTCAAGAGGTGTAAATCCCATACTCGTGTCAATTGATTTGCCCTCTTTCACCGCAGTCATGCTACAGCCATTACCGAGATGGCAGGTAACTATCCGCAACGTTTCAAGAGGTTGCCCCAAAACCTCAGCGGAAATGTTCGCTACGTACCTGTGAGAAGTACCATGAAAACCGTAACGTCTTATAGAATATTCCTCATATAACCTATAAGGGATTGCATAAAGGTAAGCTTCTTCGGGGATTGTTCGATGGAAGGCAGTATCAAAGACAGCTACTTGAGGGATATTAGGTAATAGCTTTTTGCACGCCTGTATACCCATCATGTTAGGGGGATTGTGAAGCGGTGCAAGGTCAGAGCAATCTCTAATAATTTCTTCTATTTCATCATTGATAAGGACAGAGGAGGATATTTTCTCTCCACCGTGAACTACCCGATGACCAACAGCAGATATGTCTTTTGCAGATTCGATGACCCCATAGTCTGAATGTGTCAAGGCGCTCATAACCATATCCAGAGCAGTCTCATAGTTAGGGACACTTGATTCAATTTTGATTTCTGCTTTACCAATAGGTTTATGAATAAGATTTGACCCGCTTGCACCAATACGGTCAACCGTTCCTTCGGCAAGTGCGCTCTCATCCTCCATTTGATAAAGTTTGTATTTTACTGACGAACTACCGGCATTAATTACAAGAACATTCATAAAAAACTCCGTAGGGTTAAACTTCCATCTCAGAACGAGCGATCATATCATCCTGAAAAGCCTTGTCTAATTGAGTAAAATAGGCGCTGAACCCGCCTACACGCACCATCAAAGAGCGATAAGCTTCGGGGTCTTTTTGTGCATCCTTCATATCCTGAGTATTTGCAATGGATATTTGCAACTGCTGACCGCCTCCTCGAAAATAAGTTTTAACTACTGCACGGAGTTTATCTCTGCCATCCACTCCTTCGACAGCCTTTGGAGAAAAACGCAGGCTTAAAACCATTGGACCATGAGCTTTTTGATGTGGTAACTTTAGGACTGAGATCAATGTCGGAGTCAGTCCCAGAACGTTACGTCCTTGAGCAGGACCTGCACAGTCTGCGAGGGCTTCGCCTTTGCATCTCCCATCAGGTGTGGCGCCAGTCTGTGACCCAAGATATACCGCACCAGACCATCCAATAATATCCATACCCCATGGACCGCCAAAGTAAGTTTTATGTGACTTGATGAATTCGTTGATCCTGCTTACTTCGTCTGCTGTAGTATTATCCGCTTCCTCTGATTCATTGCCAAATTTCGGCATTTTATGGAGAAAATAGAGCCTTAAAGCCTCTTGACCATCCCAATTATTATTAAGAGCATTAACAAAATCTGCAAGTGAAATTTTCTTCTCCTCGAAAACGCCTTTTTTAATTGCTATCAGTGAATCCGTAGTCGTAGTCAGACCAACCATATCTACCATGCCTTCGCTGTAATCTGCACCACCTCCATGCCAATCCAGTCCTCGCTCAACGCATGAATAGGTGAAAAGTGATCTGTAAAAGTCAAAGGCATGATCCTTGATTCTTTCACGGCGATTATTGACGTGTTTGATGTGACTTGATATGTGATGATCCATCTGCTGACGGTAAGCATTCTCGAATTCCTCATAAGTGCTAAAAGATGATGGATCGCCAGTTTCTAATCCGATCTTTTGACCTGTCATTGGGTCTATGCCATTATTAAGAGCCAATTCTAATGGCTTGGCGGAGTTAAGCACTAAATCTTCATAATTGCCGTGTCCACGTCCATGCGGGTAAGTCTGACCACAGCCAACGAAGGTGTATTCCCTCGCATCTTCAAGCGAAATGCCGCGCTCTACCATTGCAGGAATTATGGCTTCATCATTCACAAAAGCAGGTAAGGTTGCACCATCTGCAACACATTCGCAGACAGCATCAAATAATTTCGGTGATAATTCTCTGTGCCATTTTAGCGCAGTTCTTGGGGAGAGTATTCTTAATCGCTTTATTGAGCTAACGCACATCAGCGATAGCTCGTTGCTTGCATCAGAGCCATCTCTCAATTGACCACCGATAGTTGCACCATAAGCTATCTTTTCTTCAAACTTCAGCCATAGGCAATCCAGAATCTCCTGTGCCTGTTCATAAGATATGATTTCATTATCAAGGTCTTTTATCAAACTTGGATAGAGGTATCGGTCAATGGGACCCGGTGAGTCGTGTCCGCATAACCAGAAAGTGAAGTAGAACAACTGAACAGCCTCAAAAAATGATTTCGGTGGATTTTCAGATATGTTATGGCAAGATTGAGCGATAAATAATAGTTCCCTGCGCCTTTGGGGATCATCTTCTGATATTGCACATTCTTCCGCAGTAATTGCATGAGTTTTGATAAACGCTGACATGCCATCGAGGATAATCAAAAGTGCGTCATACCAAGGGGCGCAATCAAGTCTTGAAGCGACGTTAATCTCTCTCCAGTGCTTTACGTATTCCCTCATGCCAGATATGCCCATAGTGAGAATACGCTCGTAAGCCAATGAAGCATGGCAAGTCATCGGTGCGTATTTACCGTTCTCTTTCCACCAATCGTTCCAGTAAGACTCGATCTCTGCGATCTTTGATGCAGATTCGGGGTGTTCTTCTATTAGAGACTCCCATCCGTTGAAGTGTATACCTGTTCCGAATGGAGAGGACATACCTGTCAGAACGGAACGGAGTGCATTATTGCCTATGATCAATTCACCGTGTTTTATAAAAGGCTTTACAGAAGCCATCTCTGCGGATTGTGCGGTAGCGAATTGGATGCGTTCGTCCAATCCTTCACTAACTCGCCACGCATCATAGAATGGTTCCGCCCAAATTGTCTTTACTGAAGCATTAAGATGCTCTCTGATTGTGTCTAAACGATTCATTTTTTATTCTCCAATTTTTTTGTAATCATGTTTCATTGTATGTCATTCCTGCGCAGGCAGGAATCCAGTTCTTATGTTAGGTTTCGTTCCTCAACTCAACCTACTCACTATTAGTTCATCAGGTGAAACATAATATCTTCATATCTTTTGACTAATAAATGAATTTGATATATAATGTCTAACCGTAGTGAATAAAAAATATTACAGAAATCATTAACTCTAGGCATTATTCTATACAACAGCGAATAGAAAGTCAACACAAATCCAAGCTAAAAAGTTCGGTGGTGCTAAACATGTAATGCTTTATGGAAATTGCGACGACAGATGAAACATTTGATAGCACTGATATGGTTTGAAAACTTTTCTCTCACAGCATTACATGTTTAACACTATCCAATAAGATGTAGATGTCAGAAAATAGATTAGCCTTTCACTGCTGGTCACTCATCTATGATTGGATTTCAAAGTGCTTTATTCAAACCCTTTAGCACCAAAAGGCTTGCCGGCTTGATCGTGAACTCCCCAAACTTGCTGTTGATAACTACTATTGCCCTATTTAGCCTTTCTGTCCGTTCAAAGTCTTCAATCAGATATGGTTGATCTGGCTGATCTACTAAGTTGGTCGCAGTTACACCAAGCAATCTCACAGATTTTTTTAGCGTCCCTAGCTCATTCAGTACATTCAGACAGACATTATATAATCCATGAGGCATGTCAACCAGATACCTGACTGTCTTTTGATAGCAGAATGTGCTGAAATCGCAGTATCTTATCGTCAGAGATACAGTAAATGCCGCTTTCTTCTCATTGCGTAGTCTCATAGCGACCTTCTGGCACAGCATCAATATAAACGCCTTTATGAGTCCCATATCAGAAACATCCACTGGAAGTGTATAAGAATGTCCCATTGATTTAGGCTCATCATGCTCCCAATAATATGGCACTGGTGAGTTGTCTATCCCCTGACCCATAGACTTGAGTATGTGTCCCCAGAAACCGAAATGCGTGAACAAAAAGCTGATAGGTGCATCGCCAAGCTCCTTGATAGTATTTATACCAAGACTGTTTAAAAAGTGCGCTGTCTTTTTACCTAATCCATGAAGTTTATCAACAGGCATTTCAACACTGGTTATAGCAAAATCTTCGGCAGTAACAGTAGTTAATCCATCAGGCTTTTGAATCTTAGAACCGAGTTTCGCTAACAGCTTATTTGGCGCAAGTCCACATGAACAGCTTAGACCAGTCTCTTTATTTACAGCATCCTTGATATTTCTTACTGTTTCCAAAGGGGATTTGCAACCTGTAATATCAAGGAAGAATTCATCTATTGAGTAAGTCTCAACTCTATCAGTAAATTTTATCAGTATCTCACGAATCCTTAGAGTAGAACATAGGTATTTATCGTGATTTACATCAACGCATATTAGTTGAGGACATAGGTTTCTAGCATCTGATATAGTCATACCTGTTTTGACCCCGTAAGCTCTTGCCTTATAGCTTGCAGTAGTGATCACTGTCCTATTACCTCTTCCTGTGACAGCGATAGTCTTGCCTTTGAGAAACGGGTTGGACAACTGTTCCACAGAGGCAAAATAGGCATCCATATCCAGATGAACGATTGCTCTACCATTGCTCATGTATTTTGTCCAGTTTCCAGTTGGAGGTTTGAAGGTTATAGGAGATTTCATAAACAGAGCCATTATTTATGACAGCAAAATGGAATACCTGAGCAGAGCCGACCTTTGAATCCCAGAGAAAGGTTATTTTTTCGACAGAATACCTTTCTCCTTTCCATACAAAGAATTTCGGGCTTATATTCCCAGAAGAGAAGATAACTCCAACAGATATTGGTTCGTCAATTATGGTATACATAGCTTACATATCACATCCCGAATTAGGCAATTTAATGATTTATAAGACTCTCTAAAGCTAATTTAGACAAGCTTCTACAGACATTATACTACACATTAGTTAAGTAATCAAGTTTTTTTTCAGATTTATTTTTTGCTTTTTACTGAAGGTAGGGAAAATTACCGTTAAGTATTTCATTTGCTACTATAATCTTAACAGAGCATTATATGTATAGCACCATCAAAATTTCTATGTTACACTTTTATCGTTCTGCGCACCCTGTATAGTGAAGAAAAAATTATGGGAGTGTAAAAAATGCGAATGGAAGACGGTAGCATAATTCAGGATTGTCTTAGCGGAAAGCCAGAAGCCTTCGGTATACTTGTTGACAAATACAAAGAGGGTATTTATGCGTTTGTGTATGCAGAAATTCGCAACTTTCAAGATGTTCAGGACGTGACGCAAGAAGTCTTTTTGATAGCTTATCGTGATCTGCGTAATCTTTAGGAGATGGGAGAGTTTCGCTTTCTGGCTGTATCGCATAGCCCGCAGACAATGTTTACTTTGGTTTCGGAACAGATCAAAACGTGTTGATCGTGAATTCATTGAGGATCAAGAGTCAAAGGCATTAGATGCCTCTTCACTGAATTCATATCGAGAGGATCAAATGAGCGAATCCGTCCGAGAAGCATTAGCTACACTGCCCAAAACTTACCGTGAAGTGTTAATGCTTCAGTATTTTGGAGGCATGAACAGCGACGAGATAGCAAAAGCGCTTGGCACATCCCCTACTGCCATAAGGATGCGCCTGAGCAGAGCAAGAGCGCAATTGAAGGAGGAGATGGTTGCTATAATGACTACAGCTTTTGAAGGGCAAAGATTGCAGGCAGGTTTCACTTTCCGTATTGTTGAATCCTTCTTCAGTGCTGCTAGTTTGCCAAGTAACCCTGTCTTTGGCAGTTCACATTCAACACGACCTTATGTTAGAGCATTACGGGATTTGACCAAAAATGATTACCCAATAATTTAGGACAGATACATCATTTCTCTTCAACCATTGACAATTATCAGTGCTGATAATATAATTCAATTATCGAACAAAAAACTATTTTAGTCTAAAATTCGAGTAAGGAAAGATAATATTGGATAAATCTTATGGTGTAACTTTCCGTGCCTTTCTCATCGGTCTGGTTTTGATTCCACTTAATGCTTATTGGGTGGTTCAAAGTGAGGCAGTCTGGTGGGGAACGTATCTTACCATCGTCTCACTTTTTTTTAACGTAACATTCACGTTACTGGTCTTGATCGGTCTTAATGCAATATGCAAAAGGTTTTTTCCAGAATCGGCACTAAAGCAAGCTGAATTGATCACCATATACGTGATGTTGAGTCTTGGATCCGGTCTTGCAGGGAACAACTTTCTCGAAGCACTTGTACTTACCATAGGACACCCCTTCTGGTTTGCCACGCCTGAGAACGAATGGTCTGATCTTTTTTTTCAATACGTACCCGATTGGTTAGCAATCAAAGACAAGAATGCACTCCGTGGGTTTTACGAAGGTGAATCCAGCATCTACAACCTGCAAAACCTCGCTATCTGGTTTAAGCCTCTTATCTTCTGGGGAAGTTTTGCCATTGTATGGCTATTCACTTTATTGTGTGTTGTTATACTTGTCAGAAAGCAATGGACAGAGAACGAAAAGCTGTCTTATCCAATAATTCAACTTCCATTAGCAATAACTCGAAACGGAACAGCAAGCGTGCTTTTTAAAAACAGGCTGTTTTTGTTTGGATTCGCATTGACAGCGTTGCTTACTCTGATAAATGGCTTACACTTCCATTTCCCTTCAGTACCAAATTTCCGTCTGCGGACAGAGATCGGTCATCTATTCACAGAAAAGCCCTGGAACGCAATAGGCTGGCTACCTTTAGCGATATATCCATGGGTAGTCGGAATCACGCTTTTCATACCGCTTGATCTTTGTTTTTCTGTATGGTTCTTCTATCTATTTGGCAAATCACAGATGATACTGGGAAATTTGATGGGTTTGCGAAGCCTGCCGGGTTTTCCATACCTATTTCAACAGACAACAGGAGGATGGCTTGGGCTTTTTGTTATTGCGCTGTGGCTGACACGGAAGCACCTGAAAAATGTATTTGTTCAATCTTTGGGTATTCGTCCAAAGAATAGCGCAGACTCTTTTGGCAAAGCTGATATAACTGGTTATCGAATGGCATTAATAGGGTTCATATTAGGATTATCTTTCCTGATTTTGTTCTGTGTATTCGGTGGAATGTCCTTCTGGGTAGCAATACCTTTTTTTATTCTGCTGGTTGCTCTGGAAACAACCATAGCAAGAATGCGCGCTGAACTTGGTCCGCCGATACATGAAATGGAACTGGTTGGTCCTGATTCTATCCTCGTAACGTTATTGGGAACTCGTCGTTTGGGAGGTAAGAACCTGACAATGCTTTCATATCTTTACTTTACGGATAGAACGGTTTCAAGCCATCCGATGCCTCACATGCTGGAAGCCTTCAAGATGTCAAAGCTCTTGAATATTGACTCCAAAAAACTTGCTCTGGCTATGATGACAGCGCTTGTTGTAGGTGTAATATCTGGTTTTTGGGCATTGCTACATTCTGCGTATAGAAGTGGTGTTGATTCTGGATTCACAGCTTACGTGGGTATAGGATGGGAAGCAATTTATAGGCTGGCATGGTGGGTTCAGGAACCAAGAGGAACAAACTATCCTGAACTTGGGTTCATTGGAATCGGTTTATTTTTCTCATTAATAATGATGTTCCTTAGAGTAAGGTTTCTGTGGTGGCCTTTGCATCCAGTTGGATATGCCATATCCACTAGCGGATGGATCATCAATTATATATGGTTTTCGTTCATGTTAAGCTGGTTCATCAAGTGGATAATATTAAAGTATGGTGGGATCAAAATGTATCGCAGTGCAATACCTTTCTTTCTAGGACTTATATTGGGCGAATATACGGTAGGATGCCTGTGGAATCTTCTTGGGATCATTCTAGGATTCAAGACTTACGGTTTCTTTGAGTCTTAATCAGCTTTTTTTGAATTCTAAACTAATCTTGAATCTTCTAATCGAATCAATATATCGCTCCTCTGGAGCTTTAGGTTGTTTACATGTTTTTTCTACAAACATAACACCCCTCTGGGGTTAAAACTCGTTAAGTCAGTGCCATTCGGCTTATATCAGATTTCCCAATCTTCAATCTTCTAATCTTTAATCATTTCTCTTCGAGTCTTTGTGTCTTCGTGTTTAGGTTTTCTCGAAAGAAAACTTTATGTTTGAAAGTCCTCAAAGATTCCTGTTGACCAATAAGTTGAAAAAACGTACAATTATCATGCCACAGAAAAGCCCTACAAAGACAGAACATAAAAAGTTTGTTGTAAACTCGAATCTCTGAATACTCGTTAAACAAAAGCGAATTAACATTACATAAGGGTTTGCCATTAATGATAGATGATGAGATACTCGTAAACCGTATCAAAGGCGGTGATCTGTCTGCGTTTGAAGAACTGATGAAAAAATATCACAGGCAGGTTCATCTTCTGGCATATAAAATGACTAATAGTCATGAGGATGCTGAAGATATATCGCAGGAAGTGTTTTCAAGAGTCTTGAAGGCAATACCTAACTGGAAACCAAAAGCTAGTTTTTATACGTGGCTTCGTACGGTAACGTTAAACCTTTGCATTGATTATCATAGAACAAAGGTTCGTCACCAGACGCAGTCTCTTGATGACAAAGATAACTCAATTATAAATATAACAGCCGATCCTTCTTACAGCCCTCTGGAGATTGTTGAAGCAAATGAGTTAAGGCAAAGGGTTCTTAAAGCTGCGGAAGAGCTTTCCCCACAGCAAAGAAAGGCTTTTATGTTATGCCATTACGGTGGCTTGTCCCGTGAAGAAGCCGCACAGATAATGAATTGTGCCGTTGGGACAATCAAGGCTCATTTATCCAGAGCTACTGCAAAGATGCGTGATCTTTTAAAGGACCTTGTTGAGAAATAATAATTGAAAGGGGATTTTTAATATGCGACAATGCTATAAGATTAGGAATCTTTTTGGTTCGTACCTTTATAACAGCATCTCACCAAAGGAGCGTGCTGAAGTTGATAATCACATTAAAACGTGCCAGAAATGCGCAGATGATCTGCACTCACAACATAAGACTCTTGATAAGATTAGCGTATTTACTTGTGTTGGCGACTTACAACAGATTGATCAGGATCGGTTTATGTGGAACGTTTATAAGAGAATAGCATCTGAAACTATAAAGCGTAGATCAAGGAGCGTGTTTATAACCAGATACGTTTTACAGCCGGCAGTTGCTACGCTCGTAGTCGTTTCTGTGATAACCATCGGCGTATTAAGGTTCAATTCTAATGATAACGATCTTTCTCCTGAAATTTCTATCACTTCAGTAGAACTTCCCCATTTAGTCAAAAGAGAACTACAGGACAATCTTTTCAAAGGATCAGAATTACAATTAAGTAAAAAGAAAACCCTTGTCGTAGCAACAAAACCATTCTCGTTCCACCGAGTGACGGAAGAACAGACTGACATTAAGAAATCAACACCAATTACAGAACAGGAAAAACCTGACGTTCTGGTATCAAAAGAAATGTCGTCTAATTCCCGAAACTTACTGATAAACGCTGATATTATTAACTACTCTCTGAAAGACCCAAGAAAAGCATTGTCACGTTATGACATGATCGTTAATTACTATCCAAACACTGATGCCGCTCAAGAAGCAAAAGAAAGAATCAAGTCTATTCTTGATTCTGAGTTCTCATCTCAGAGCGAAAGTTCTAATGTAGAAAATACGGCTAACGCAGGTATGTGAATTACCCACGAGTTTACTCGTGGGCTTCTTGCTTCAACGAGAGGCTAATTGGCGAAACCAATGAACTCCCCTCTCCACAAGCGTCAATTCGGGCTATTCCAGCCCTACTACGCAACGTTTTAGTTTCTTTAGGTCAATGTCGAAACGTTAGCTAAATACACTGACTATTTTAGGAACTGGTTTTTCATGTTACCTGTCAAAACCGTCAACCAATTGTCAAAGAACATAAGTAAACTTGGTTATCGTTTACAGCAAATATTATATGATGAAGATAGTTTATAGTCAATAGGAAATATATGCGATTTCCTCAGTCTCGGCATGCTTTCCCGACTCGGCGGAGCAAAGAAAGCTGAGAAATCTTATATCCAGTCCCAGCTTTCGCTTGGAACTAAAGCTCGTTGGTTTTACGATTCGAGGATCATAAATGGATTCTAAAATTGGAAGATTGATTTAGAATCTTGTAATTGTTATAGCGGCTTATTTAAATGAAAAAAACACAATATCTTATTCTTATACAAGTCACAGCGATTTTCATAGCTCTGTTTCCATTATACTTGAGAGCAGACGAAACTACTGGACTATGGCCAGAGGTTGCTGATCTCATGAATTCAAGGAATTATAAGGGTGTTATTGAAAAGCTGAACAGTTACGCCAAAGAATCCACCCAACCTGATCAAAAAGCATGGATATATTATCAGATAGGCTACGTCTACTTTGGGTACGTTCACGATTATGATCAGGCTATATCTGCGTTTCGGAAAGTTTTGAGCATCAAAGAATCTGTTAAAAACTCACCACAAGGGCTTGATGATTGTGCAGTATTGAGTCAGATGTCAATAGCTGACGTATATCGTAGTATCGGCAAGTACGATAAGGCGATTGAAGAGTACCAGAAAATTATAAAGGACTACTCTGGAACAGGATATGCTAAAATAGCATCGGATGACGTTAAAGGCATAAGTGATGCTTTAGCTGAGATAGAGTTTTATAATAAAGTAATTAATGAGCATCCAAACACAGAGATTTCAGCGGAAATCCAGTTTGAGATAGCTGAACTTTATTTGTCGTCTCAAAATCTGAATAATCCCGATCAGGCTATCAAGGAATATACTAAAGTAGTCGAAAAGTATCCTAATAGCCCAAAATCTGCTGAAGCTCTGTTTAAGATAGCTGACACTTACAGAGCCATCCTTCACCTTCCCTATAAGGCGATATCTTCCTATCAAAATGTTTTAGGTAACAAATTTTCTGCTAATAATCTTGGGGCAGAAGCGATATTCCAGATCGGAATGATCTATTACAGCGACCTGTACGATTACACTAAAGCATCTGAAACGTTTAACAGGTTCTTAAATGATTATCCAACGTATTGGAAGTTCCCCGCAGGCGTTTATTGGCAAGGAATGTGCTATGAGCAACTAAAGGATTATGATGAGGCTATTAAGGCTTTTGAATTATTTATTCAGTTGTATCCTGACGAGGAATCGAAACTGTCAGCAGATATTGGAAGACTCGGTGAACGAAACGTAAAATTACGGATCAGGGCGAAAATAGATGAAATCAGTAAACTTGCGCCTAAAGCCCTCTGGGATGAAGCAGAGAAACTTAGCTCATTAGGCAAGTACCGTGAAGCTTTAACGACCTATCGTGAATTGATGGAATCTTATCCCGACACTGATTATGCTAAGAATGCAAAGGATAAAGCAGGTAAGATAGAGATTATGGCTGATATACAGATTTGGCAGGAGAAAAAAACAGATGCCGATCCTTTTGCACAATATAAGATAGCCGAAATATACGATTCAGAAATGCACGACTATCCAAGAGCTATAAAAGAATACGAAGCTGTCTATGCTGATTACCCTAAAACATACTGGGCTGGTGAGGCGTTGTTCAAAATGGGAGTTATTTATTCCGGGTATATCCCTTCAAAAGGAAAGATAGACAAAAATATAAGAAAATTACTGAAACCAGATTATAACAAGGCGATAGAGAAATACAATCAGTTGATCCGTGAATATCCAGAAACGTACAGGTCTGCCGAAGCTCATTATCTGATCGGAGAGATATACAGAATTCATCTGAACAACTATGATAAGGCATTGGAAGAATATAAGAAAGTATTGAATAATTACCCAAGAAAGACATTTCACGAAAGAGAAGGGTACAAAGATAGTCTTGCAGATCAGGCTCAATTCAAAATCGGGAGAGTCTATTACGAAAACCTCAAAAATAACGAGATGGCTTTAGATACCTTTACAAAATTTCTCAACGATTATCCAGATTCCTGCCGAAAAGCCGCCGCATATTCCTTCATATTAGCAATTCAAGAAGATCAAAAAGATTACGAGTCAGCGACAAAATCCACCAATAAGATCATTGACATAATTGTTGACAGTAACGTTCAAAGTCTGTATTATGTAAGAGATTCAGTGTTGGGAGTCAGGCAATTAGAGCTTGGCGCAACTGGTTCTGATCTTCAGCGAGATATAATAAAGCAACTCAGACAGAAGGTTACTCAACTTCAGTCACTAAACGCTCAAGTCCCTGCGAAACAAAAAAACGATTAACAAGTAATTGGTGTTATGTAGAGTAAACTGCTAGTTTGCTTATTTTTTGGTAATCTGGCAATTTACCCCACGACTCAAACAACACTACAAGGATGTCCGAATATGAGAGTAAAAGATAAACTTTGGGAGAAAGTGAAAAAGGATTTTCCCAACGATCCTGCACTTCAAGAGGTTCATTATGCAAGATTGAAAATACGTCAATAACCCACGACTAAAGCTCGTGGGCTTGTGGTGAAACTTAGACACAAGCCCTTGTTGACTAGCCTAAGTCGTAGTAGAAAGGGTGAATGAAAGGACATGTCCTTTCACTACTGCCCTCCAAGCAACGACTACGTTGTGTGTGAATTAAATAGGTACTTCGGGATATTCAGTCTAGTGCCGAACACTACGGTATATGGTTAAAAGTTCTGAGGGTAAGGAACGGTGCTATATACAAATAAACCACATACAACATTGGCGAAGACTGCTAACAGGAGCAATCCTGTATTACTCTTAAAATGATTGAAGATTAGGAAAGGAATTCCAAATATTCTACCTAATCTTTAATTTTCAATCTTCAATAATAAAGGACATGTCCTTTCATTAAGGAGTTAATTCGTGGTATATATAATTTCAAAAACTGGTAAACCATTAATGCCGACCAAGAGGCTAGGCAAAGTTAGACACTTGTTAAAAGATGGTCTGGCTAAGGTTGTGCAGAGAACACCATTCACGATCCAACTACTTTACGATAGCGACGAATATACTCAGCCGATAACGCTTGGAGTAGATGCTGGGTCTAAAACGATTGGATTGTCTGCAACTCTCGTTCCGCCGAGTAACGGAAGAACAGAAACGGATAAGAAAGAGGTATTTTCGGCGGAAGTGCAACTTAGAACTGATATAGTAGACTTATTATCTACTCGGAGACAAAATCGTAGAACAAGACGGAGCCATAAGACAAGGTATCGCAAGGTAAGATTTCTAAATCGCAGAATAGATAAAGGGTGGTTAGCACCTAGTATAAGGCATAAGATAGCTACTCATTT
>Ga0315279_10001973_pt1 | contig 32248 bp, 32 predicted proteins | sample YL17G06_20_MG_FD_203694 | JGI IMG/M metagenome (GOLD analysis project Ga0315279, IMG submission 203694) | Sediment microbial communities from Yellowstone Lake, YNP, Wyoming, USA - YL17G06_20 | ecosystem: Environmental > Aquatic > Freshwater > Lake > Sediment | place: USA: Wyoming | collected...
CACGCGGCGTTGCTGGGTCAGGCTTTCGCCCATTGCCCAATATTCCCTACTGCTGCCACCCGTAGGTGTTTGGCCCGTGTTTCAGTGCCAATGTGGGGGACCACCCTCTCAGGTCCCCTACCCGTCGAAGCCTTGGTAGGCCGTTACCCTACCAACTAGCTGATGGGACGCAGGTCCCTCCCGAAGTGCATTGCTGCTTTAGTCATGAAGCCTCTAACCTCCATGACCACATGGGGTATTAGCAGTCCTTTCGAACTGTTATCCCCCTCTTCGGGGTAGGTCACCAACGCGTTACGCACCCGTTCGCCACTAAGACTCCGTATTGCTACAAAGTCTCCGTTCGACTTGCATGTATTAAGCACGCCGCCAGCGTTCATCCTGAGCCAGGATCAAACTCTCCGCAAAAAATCACCTCTTGCGAGGTGCGAGTTACGGATTGGATATAACGACAGGGCTGATTTACTTCCTATCACTTTTCAGTTGTTAAGGTCCCGATAACTAAGCGGGCTGTATTCTACCCGCGAGGTGAGCCTCTGTCAAGGCTTAGACAGACAAAAGAACCGATGTTTCCCTTTCAACACCGGCTCGTCAGACTGCGAAACCCATTGATTTGTGTCTCTGACGTGAGACGTCTTTTATGTTGTCAACGATCTGTCCTGTATTTGGACGAGATCTGATTCATGGGTGTTTGTAATTACATTATCCCACGACCCTGAGGGCTTGTCAAGCACCACTCGTGAAATTTAAGAATCCTCAAGACATCTCCTGACGCCCGGTAAGCGCGCGCAGCAGGGTATTTTGGTCAGCGTATTCCAGGTCCCCGCCCACGGGCAGGCCGCGCGCCAGCCGCGTCAGATGGACATTGAGCGGTAGCAATTGTTGACGCAAATACAGCGCCGTGGCATCCCCCTCCATGCTGGGATTAGTTGCCAGGATGACCTCCTTCACCTCGCCACGCCGCACGCGTTCGACCAAAGGCCTGATCTTCAGGTCATCTGGGCCAATGCCTTCGATGGGTGAAAGCACGCCGTGTAGCACGTGGTACTTGCCGCGATAGGCGCCCATGCGCTCCAGGGCCAACGCGTCCAGCGGTTCCTCGACCACGCACAGCACCGAACCATCCCGTTGCGGGTTCTCACACACCTCACAGCGTTCACGCCCGGCGGTAGTGATGTTGAAGCACTCCTGGCAGAAGCCGGACTTGGTTTTCAATTCAGTCAAGGCCTCGGCCAATTGGCTCGACAACTCCTCCGGGGCGCGTAGCAGGAAGAAAGCCAGCCGTGAGGCCGTCTTCGGGCCGATGCCAGGGAGGCGTTCGAGGGCAAAGATCAGGTCTTGGATGGGATCAGGTAACATAATGGTGGAAGGTTGAAAGTTGAAGGTTGCAGAACCTTCAACCTGGAACCTGCAACTAGAAAGGAAGCCCGCCTGCCAGTGGGCCCATGAATTGCTGCTGGAGTTCACGCGACTTGTCCAGGGCCAGGTTGAAAGCGGTCAGAATCAAATCTTGCAGCATATCCGCGTCGGTATCTTTCAGTATTTCGGGGGCGATCTCCACCGCCGTGCAGCGTTGGTCGCCGGTCATCGTGACCTTGATCGCGCCACCCCCCGCCGTCGCAGTGACACTCTCCACGGCCAGCCGCTCCTGGGTTTCAGCTACTTGCTGCTGCATCCGCTGGATTTGCTGCATCATGCCAGATTGCCCGCCGGCCGGGCGGTTGTAACCTTTGGCCATAAATCTCTCCTTCAGACACCAGGTTTCTTCGAGAAACCAAATACCTATTCTTGAATATCCACAATCTCGCCGCCGGCCTCCAGGGCTGCGGCCACCATACCGTCTTGTTTGACATCTGGCGGGGCAGTTTGCCTGGCATTCGAGACCACGCAGCGAACGGGAAGGTCAACGCCCAGCACCTCGGCGATCACCTTGCGAGCGGCATCCAACTGCCCGGGCGCGTCCATCTTTGAGCGCAGCACCTCGCTGGCAAAACTGAGAACCAGGACACCATCCTTGATCTCGAGCAGCTTGCACGAGTTCAGCAAGGCTTCCAAGGCCGGGTTTTGCGATCGGACGGCTGCCCGCACCTGCCGCCAGGCTTTGGCAACCCGGTCGAGGCTGACGACACCTGTGGCCGACTTACTCTCCGAAGCGGACTCCAGCGGCGGCGCGGGATTCGGGCGCGAGGCTTCTGGAGGCTTGTTCTGGACACCTCGGGAGGGGTGTGACACCGTTCGTGCCGCGAACACCGGCGGCACGTCGGTGCGAGACGGCAACGAATAACGGGGCGGGACCTCAAGCCGGCTGCGCGTCTCTGGCGGCTTTTCCCCACCCGCAGCGGACGGCTTCTCGACCGGTTGCGGCCCTTCTATAGCCTCCGCCAGCGCCAGCTCCAGGGACAGGGAAGGCTGCCAGCCGCCGCGCAGGTCAGTGGCGGCCGCGTTGAAGAGACGGGTCATGCGCAGGATTTCAGGCGCGGTCAATACCTCAGCGTGGCGTTTGACCTGGGCGCGCGTATCCGCCGCCAGGTCCGCTTGCGCTTCGTTGCCCAGCTTGACCAGCAGCAAGGCGCGCAAATAGTCCACGATCTGACGCGCCAGTAAGCGCGCGTCGGCACCAGCATCCAGGGCACGGTGGATCGTCTCGAGGCCGGCATCCGGCCGCTTGTCGAGGATGGCATCCGCCAGGTCGAGGACGGTCTGGTTGGCCGCCGTGCCAAGGACAGTCTGCGTGAGTCCGAGGCTGATCTTCTGACCGGTCGAGGCCATCAGGTCGAGCAGGGAAATTGCATCCCGCAGGCTGCCGGTGGCCTGGCGGGAGATGAGCGTCAGGGCCTCAGGCTCGGCCTGGATGCCCTCGACCTGGATGATCTGGCCGAGCTGCCTGATGATATCGTCTACCGGCACACGGCGGAATTCGTGCCGCTGGCATCGCGAGAGCACAGTGGCCGGTATCTTGTGCATCTCGGTGGTGGCCAGCACAAAGATGGCGTGCGGCGGAGGTTCCTCGAGGGTCTTGAGCAGGGCATTGAATGCCGCCGTCGAGAGCATGTGGACTTCGTCAATGATGTAAACCTTGTACCGGCCCTGGTTAGGCGAAAAGTTGATCTTGTCGCGCAAGTCGCGCACGTCGTCCACGCTGGTGTTGGAGGCGGCGTCAATCTCGATCAAGTCCAGGAAGCGGCCTTCGTTGACCGCGACGCAATGGTTACATTGATTACAGGGACGGGCGGAGAGATCCTCTCCCAGGCAGTTGACGGCCTTGGCCAACAGGCGCGCCACGGTGGTCTTGCCGGTGCCGCGCGGACCCGAGAACAGGTAAGCGTGGGCAACGCGCTCGCCCGTCACCGCGTTGCGCAGGGTCTGGACAACGTGCTGCTGTCCGACAACTTCATCCCATTTCTGAGGACGCCATTTACGATAGAGGGCTTGGGTCATGTCAGGTACCAGTTTTCAGTGTTTAATTATGGTAGCCTACCGGCTACCATTATCAGTGAATTGTGATCAGCTTCAAGGGATCGAGTACTGGGCGCGCACGACGCCTTGCGTATCATACAGGCTGACCTGCTCGCCTGGCTGCCAGGCCGGCGCCGTGCGTCCCCAGTAGAGGTCGGTGGGCTTGTTCACGCCGGAGGCCGTATGCACCATCACCGTGCCGCTTTTGTACAAGGTCAACCGCGGGAAGATATTGATGTTGCCTTGACCATCTCGCAAATACCAGTCCGTCAGGAATGATGGGGTTTTCACCTTTGTTCTCGACGACAACCACTTCGCTGCCTATTATCCCTGCGCCAAGAATGCTGATGATCTCTACTTTGATTTCGCCAGAGACCGATGAAGACGCGAGCGTGGCAGGTGGCGAGGAAACATCGGCCGGCGCGCAGTCTGCACGCTGGGCGCGGTCGTAGAAGAAGAGGATCGTACCAGTCACAAGGGCAGAGACGAAGGCATTGAGCAAGAGGCAAAAAAAAGCAACCGTCGCGCCTGGCTCATACTGCCTGAATGATAGCACAAAAACACCGAACGCTCCGAAATTGACACGGGCAGGCGTTACGGCCCGACGACCGGATGGAGCATCTGCCAGGGACCGTCAGCGCTGGATTTCCTTACCAGGGCGATCTCGCCGGTATCCGGGTTACGAGCAACAGCCCAGCCGTGGCTGATATCCAAGTAACTGAACTGCCCGTCCCAAAAAACCTCTCCGACCACCGCCCACGTCTGTCCGCCGTTATCCGTGCGGAAAATCTTGCGGCCCAGCGCTAGTCCCGTTTCTGGATTCAGGAAAAGCAAGCCTTCGCCCATCAAGTAGGTATCGGGAAGAAGATAAACCTGCCATGTGCTGCCACCGTTAGTAGTGGAATAGACATAATCCTTCTCAGTCTTGAAATCGTCAATTCTGAGGCACTTCATCGCCACGACGACCGACTGCGCCGAAAAGGCATTCGGTGAATATGTCCCGCAGGCCCACTGGTCAATGAAATCTGGCTCGCCAGCCTGCGCCGGCAGGTCAATCCGCTCCCATGTGCCACCGCCGTCCGAGGTGCGGAAGATGTGTGGGATCGGATCAACACCATGGCCATCCCTCGCCAACCAGCCGGTTTGCGAATCTACGAAGACCATGCCTGTCTTCGCAAAGGATTGGATGCCGCCATCGCTGTACGGGTCGAGGATGTCGGTCCAGGTCGCGCCACCGTCGCGGGTGGCAAAAATGGCCGCGTACTGGTGCATCATCCCCGCGCCGAGGTAGAACATCAGCCAGCCGTGCTGATCGTCCGCAAAATCAATAAACATGGGGCTGAAGTCTTCCGGTGAGACGGACGAGTCGATCGCGCTGAATTGCCAGGTTGTGCCTCCATCATGTGTGTACCACACGTAGACATAGAGCAGAGGAGGATAATCCTGCCCACCATATGCCACCCAGCCGGTCGAAGCGTCCAGAAAGTCGCCGATGGCAACCAGGTTCACTCCGGGTGGCGGGGGTGGCTGCGGTGGGGTAATGTCGCGCCAGGTCGCGCCACCGTCTTGCGTACGGAAAATGTTGGTGAAGGTCTTATCCGACCCGCCGATGCCCCAGCCCGTATTTATGTCAACTATGTGGATATAAGTAATATCAATAGCCTGTCCGGCCGCCAGGTGCTGGATAATTGGGCTGCTCAAGGTGGGAGTCGGCGAGATGGGCGTTGCTTTCTCTGTGGGAGTGGGAGACGGCAGTTGTGGGGTGGGCGCGTTCGAGACAGCCGTGGGATTGACCGAGGTCGGACTGGGCGGAAGCGGGGAGGTGGCCGGCGTGACCGGAAGATTGCAGCCGGCGAGAACCAGCGTAACTGCTGCCCCAAATATTACCAATGGAAACCTGTTCAGTTTCACAATTTCACCTCCTTAAAAGGCTAACGAACGACCAGCGCCACCCAGTCCCCGCTTTGGCGGTTCTCGACCAATTTTACTCCATGCGCCCGCGCAGCAGAAATCACACTTTCGGCTTGCTCGGCCAGGATTCCGGACAGGATGAGCGAACCGCTCGGAGAGACCAGGTTTGCCAGACCCGCATCGAACAGGCGGATGATGACCGGCGCGAGGATATTCGCCAGCACCAGCGGCGCACTCCGGACGCCAAACCTGCCTGCCAAAACCTCCTGCACCGACCCTACCCCGAGCGTGAACTGCCCTGCTGCAATGCCGTTGGCATCCGCGTTTTCGCGCGAAACCTTGACTGCCGCCTCGTCAATGTCCACGCCCAGGGCAGAGGCCGCGCCGAGCTTCAAGGCCGCGATGGAGAGAATGCCGGAGCCGCAACCGATGTCAATGAGTGAAGAGTGGTGAGTGACAAGTGGGGAATTAGCCTCGAAGAGGTTTTCGAGTAATTCCAGACAGAGTTGAGTGGTGGGATGTGTGCCGGTGCCGAACGCCATGCCAGGGTCAATTTTAATGGGCATGCGGCTGGGATCGGGAGAGTCCAGCCAATCCGGGACAATGATCAGGCGCTTGCCAATCGGGATGGGCCGGTAGTGCTCTTTCCAGGCCTCCATCCAATTCTGGTCGGCAATCGGCTCGAAGACCGGCGCGGGCAGGGGCTGGATCATGCCCAAGTAGTAGAGCGCCTCCTCCAGTTTCTGGCGCGTTTCTTCGGTCTTTTCGTCCATGGGCAGATACGCGCGCACGCACACCGCTCCGCTGGGCGTGCCTTCGTCCTCATCGTGATGGTAAGCTACCCCGCTTTCTACAGCCACACCGCCCGGCGCGAAGCGCGCCAGCACCTCGGTCACAGCCTCAGCCAGTTCACCGCTTACCACAAGAGAGACTTCGAGCCAGCTCAATCACCCTCCCAGCGCCTCGTTCAACCAATCCAGAAATCCCTTTTCCTTCGGCATGGGCGTCGTTCCCAGCGTGGCGGCCAGTTGCTCGAACAGGGCACGCTGCTCCTTCGTCAGCCTGGTGGGAACTTCCATATTGACGATCACCAACTGGTCGCCGCGGCCATTTTTGCGCAGATAAGGCACACCTTTGCCTTTCAGAGTGAAAACCTTGCCCGGCTGAGTGCCAGCAGGAATATTCAGCTTTTCGACCCCATCCACTGACGGGACTTCGATTTGGGCGCCCAGCACAGCCTGCGCGATGTTGATGTTCAGGTTCAAGAGAATATCGTTCTCACGCCGCTTGAAGAACTTATGGGCTTGGACAGTGATAACCAGATACAGATTACCTTGCGGCCCGTCGTTCGCTCCCGGCTCGCCCTCACCGGCCAGGCGGATCTGCGTGCCAGCATCCACGCCCGCCGGGATCGGCACGACTTTCTTGACCGTCTTGCGCTCCAACCCACCTCCCCGGCAGGTGTGGCATAGCGAGGTGATCACTTCTCCGCGCCCGTTGCACGCCGGGCAGGTGGAGGATTGCATCATCGAGCCGAAGATGGTCTGGCGCACCTGGCGGACTTCGCCCCGCCCGCCGCAGGTAGCGCAGCGCTGCGGGCTGCTGCCCGGCTCCGCGCCGGAGCCGCGACAGGTGCTGCAAACCTCGTTTCGAGTCACCTCGACTTCTTTCTCGACGCCGAAGACGGCCTCCTCGAAAGTCAAGGCAACCTGATATTGCAGATCGCGCCCCCGCCGCGGCCGCCGCGAGCGACCGCTGCCGCCCATGCCGAACCCGAAACTGCCGAACAGCTCCCCGAAGATGTCACCAAAGTCCATGGTGGCGTAATCGGGCATGCCATTCATATTACCCAGCCCGGCGCGGCCTAACTGGTTGTAGCGGGCGCGCTTGTCCGGGTCGGAAAGCACGCCGTAGGCCTCGTTGATCTCTTTGAATTTCTCCTCGGCGTCCGGCTCCTTGCTCACGTCTGGGTGGTACTGGCGCGCCAGTTTGCGGAAGGCGGCCTTGATCTCGTCCACCGAGGCGTTTCGGGGAATGCCGAGGATCTCGTAGTAATCGCGTTGGGTCATTTATGCTCTCGCTGCCGTCCTAGGCAGCGGGGACACCGCTGGGAGCATATCAGGCATCTTTGACTTCGCCATCAACCACGTCGCCATCGTCGGGCTGTTTCGGTTCAGAATCGGGCGATTCGGGTTGTTTACCCCCGCCGTTCGGGGGTGCATCCCCGCCGTTCGGGGGAGTACCACCCTCGCCAGGCTGCTGTTGATAAGCAGCCACACCGATCTTTTGGACGGCCTGGTTGAGCACATCCACCGCCTTGCGGATGGCCTGCTCTTCCTCGCCATCCTTCACCTTCTTGACCTCGTCCACTGCGGCGCGCACAATGGCTTTTACCTCATCTGGAACCTTACTGCCCAATTCGCTCAGAGCTTTTTCCGCGCCATAGACGGAAGTGTCGGCGGTATTCTTGGCATCAATCAGCTCGCGGCGCTTCTTATCTTCCTCGGCGTGCGCCTCGGCCTCCTTGCGCATCTTCTCAACTTCTTCCTTCGCCAAACCAGAGGAAGCCGTGATGGTGATGTGCTGAGAGCGACTCGTCGCCTTGTCTTGCGCGGTGACTTTCAGGATGCCGTTGGCGTCAATGTCGAAGGTTACCTCGATTTGTGGAATGCCGCGCGGGGCTGGCGGGATGCCATCCAGGATGAACTTGCCCAGCGATTTGTTATCCACCGCCATCGGGCGTTCTCCCTGCAAGATGTGGATCTCGACCTGCGTCTGGCTGTCACTGGCAGTGGAGAATACCTGGCTCTTGCGGGTTGGGATGGTCGTGTTGCGCTCGATTTGTGGCGTAGCCACCCCGCCTAGGGTCTCGATGGAGAGCGTCAGCGGGGTAACGTCGAGCAGCAGGATATCCTTGACTTCCCCGCCCAGTACGCCCGCCTGGATCGCCGCGCCGACTGCGACCACCTCGTCCGGGTTAACGCCCTTGTGCGGCTCTTTGGCGAACATGCGGCGCACGGCCTCTTGCACGGCGGGCATGCGCGTCATGCCGCCGACCATAACCACCTCGTTCACCTCGCCCGGATTCAGGCCTGCGTCCGTCAATGCCTGGCGGACCGGCCCCAGCGTCCGTTCGACCAAATCACCGGTCAATTGCTCCAGCTTGGCGCGCGTCAGGGTCATCACCAAATGTTTCGGGCCGGAGGCGTCCGCCGTGATGTACGGCAGGTTAATCTCGGTCTGCATCATGGTGGAAAGCTCGATCTTGGCTTTCTCGGCCGCCTCCTTCAGACGCTGGAGGGATTGCTTATCCTGCCGCAGATCAATGCCGTTGTCCTTTTTGAATTCATCCACCAGGTGATCTATGAGGCGCTGATCGAAATCGTCACCACCCAGGAAGGTGTCGCCGCTGGTCGAACGCACCTGGAAGACGCCTTCGCCGACGTCCAGGATCGAGATGTCGAACGTGCCGCCGCCCAGGTCATAGACGGCGATGATCTCGTTCTTTTTCTTGTCCAGACCGTAGGCCAGCGAGGAGGCGGTCGGCTCGTTGATGATGCGCAGTACGTCCAGACCAGCGATCCGGCCAGCATCCTTGGTGGCATTGCGCTGCGCATCGTTGAAATAAGCCGGGACGGTGATGACCGCCTGGGTGATCGTCTCGCCCAGATACGCTTCGGCGTCGCGCTTGATCTTGGCCAGGATCATGGCTGAGACCTCGGGCGGGGAGTATTCCTTGCCATCCAGCATGACCCGCATGTCGCCATTTTCAGCTGGCATGGCAGTGTAAGGGATGCGCGGCAAGGTGCGCTGCACTTCTGGATCCTCATACTTTCGCCCCATGAAACGTTTGATCGAAAAGATCGTATTTTCCGAGTTGATAATGGCCTGGTTGCGCGCCACCCGTCCCACCAGCCGCTCGTGGTTCTTGTTGACCGCCACCACCGAGGGGACCAGCCGTTCTCCTTCCGCAGAAGGGATGACGACCGGCTCAGCCCCCATCATCACTGCGCCGACGGAGTTGGTTGTGCCCAGGTCAATTCCTATGATTTTTGACATGATGTCTCCAAATAAGTAAGAAGTTAGAAGGGAGAAGTAAGAAGCGAGAGCACGCTTTTTTTTTACTTCTCACGTTTTACTGCGCCACTCTCACCATTGCCGGGCGGATGACCCGCTCACCGAGCATGTATCCATTTTGAACGATGGCGATCACCTGCCCGCTCTCGAGACCCTCAGCCGGCTCCTGCAAAATGGCTTCGTGCACGGTCGGGTCGAACATCTGACCTTCAGCCTCGATCCGTTTTATGCCCTCAGCCTCCAGGATGGCCTGGAGCTTGCGATAAATCAATTCGATGCCCTCCACCCAGGCCAGGTCAGCGGGACGGGACTGCAACGCCCGCTCGAGATCGTCCAGGATTGGCAGGTAACGCTTGATGATCCCTGCCACGGCATTTTGGTAAACCTCTCCATTCTCGCGTTCGACGCGCTTCCGGTAGTTCTGGAAATCGGCCACAGCACGCTGCCAGCCATCCTTGTATTCGGTGGCCTGCACTTGCAATTCTTCGAGCTGCTTTTTAAGCGCCTCGAACTCCTCCAGCGAAACAATCTGTCCGACTTCTGCTTCACTTGTATCTGCACAAGTGCAGGCAGGAGAAGGTTCGGCAGGGATTTCCGCTGGTGTCTCAAGCGATTCTTGGTTTTCGGGTTCGATGTTCTGTCGTGTCTTTTTACTGCTCATTGTTGTGATTCATCTCCAACCATAGTTTCAGAGACTAATCCGCTCAACAGATCAGCCATAAAGCGGACGGTGGGAATGGTGCGCGTGTAGGGCATGCGCATCGGGCCGAAGACGCCCAGCGCACCGGTCGCCATCCCCGGGATGCCGTAGCGAGCCAGGACGACCGAGCACTGCTTCAGCTCTTCCCATTCGCCTTCGCCGCCGATCAGCACCTGGACCCCGCCCACGTGACTGTTGACCATTGTGCGCGCCAGTAAATCCTGGAGCAGGGAGCGCTCCTCGAACAGCCGGATGGCGCGCCGGGCATCATCCGACTCGATGAATTCCGGCTCGGAAAGGACGTTGGTCAGGCCGTCCAGGTAGATCTCACCGGAGACACGCTGTTCGCCGCGATTCATGTCCTGCATAACCAGGGTTAGGATATCTTTCTCCAACGCGTCACCGCTCGGGCTGAGGGCCGCCATCTCCTCTGTCGTCCGGCTTTGGCAAACCTGGTTGAGGCGGTTGGCAGCGTTACTGAGTTGATCCTGCGAGACCGGCTCGGCCAGAGTCAGGATCTGTTGACTCACTTCCCCCCCCACCAAAACCAGCACCATCAGCACCTGGCGGCCCTGGGTGGAAATCAATTCGAGATGCTTATAGCGCGCCCTTGCGGCGTGCGGCGCGGTGATGAGCGAGGCGGCGCGTGACTGGTGCGCCAGGATGGAGACAGCTAGGTGCATCCACTGCTCAACATCCTGGCGCGCCTGGTAGAACTGGTGTGTGATCGTGTCCCGTGTGGCGTGCGGCAGGTCGGTCTGGTAGACGAAGTGGGTGACGAAATATCGGTAGCCTTCCTCGGTCGGGACGCGCCCGGCGGAAGTGTGCGGCTGGCGCAGGTAGCCGGCCTCGGTCAGCGCGGCCATCTCGTTCCGGATGGTAGCCGAGCTCATGTCCAGCTTGTAATGCTCGATAAGAATCTTCGAGCTGACCGGCTTTGCGGTCTCGATGTAATATCGCACAACCAGGGTGAGGGTCAGTTTCTGGCGTTCGGTCAGTTCTTCCATCTCATCTCGAAAATTTAGCACTCTACAAGCGCGAGTGCTAAATCACATTGTTTAATCATATCATGGCTGAAAATGGGCGTCAATAAAAGCTGTGAGCAAAATCAGTTGCCTTTTATCCAATTTGGTTGTAAAATAATGCTAAATACCATGAACTTTATCTTCAGGAGGAACAAATGACTCAACAAACGATCAATCCCGACATCACCAGTGACGATAAGCTGTGGGCTTTGCTGGGCTGGCTGATCTGGCCAGTGGCTGTTATCGTACTGTTCATGGATGACAAGAAGGCCCGCCCGTTCATCAAGTACAACGCGGTTAATTCGCTGGCCCTTAACGTTGTTGCTTGGGGGCTCTTAATTATCGGCATCGGCGCGTGCTTGGGCCCGTTGGCGTTCATCTACTCGATTGTCTTGGGCATCCAGGCCTATCAAGGCAAGTGGGTGACTGTCCCGGTCCTCTCTGATTTCATCAAGAAGCAAGGTTGGGTATAACCACTCCCTTCTGATTCAAGAAGCCTGCCTGAGGGCGGGCTTCTTTGGTTTAGGTCCGTGCAACGTCTTCCTGTAAAAATCGTTATATCATGGTAGATTTCCTCAATCAAAGTTTCTACAGTTTCTAGGAGAATGCCATGCCTGCAAAGAAATCAATTCTACCTGCCAAACCGGTTGAGCCTGTCGCGCCGTCGGCCCTGGTCGAACCGGTCATACCGCCTTCGCCCCCACCTCCGCTCCCCCCCGCTCCGCCGACGCCATACCTCCCGCCCCAGCCACTTTCACCCGGCGATGAGCGCACCTGGGCGCTGATGGCTCATCTCAGCGTAATGACCAACTTGATCACTGGCTTTCTCGGCCCGGTCATTGCCCTGCTGATCTATTTGATCTACAAAGATCGTTCGAGGTACGTTGCCTATCATTCCCTCCAGTCGTTCATCTTCCAGTTGATCTGGTGGGGCGGCTCAGGTATCTTGATCGGCTTAATGTGGGCTGTGACCGGCATCCTTTCAGCGCTGATCGTCGGCGTTTTGCTCATCCCGATCGCCCTTCTGCTGACTCCCGTTTTCCTGCTCATGCCGCTGGGGGCGCTCATCTATGGCGTCATCGGCGGCATTCAATGCAGCCAGGGACAGGATTTCAAATACTGGCTGGTCGGCGACTGGGTGCGCGGCACCCTGACCGGATAATCCCGGCGGCACGCACTGACCCGAAGACTTCTGAAGTCTGGCAGACTTCAGAAGTCTTGTTTTTCCCTTGACTTTTGTTCCCCTCCCTCTTAGAATGAGTTCAACAACCGAACGGCAACAGGGAAGAGACTCGTGCGTAATGCGCCGAAGGCCTACTCGGTAAAGCGTAAAACGTAACGAGCGCCGAAGGGGCAAGTCCGGATGGCTGGCGAGGCCGGACGAAACTCTCAGGCAAAAGGACCCTGTACCGGTCTCCTCTGGAAAGTCACGTGAACGTGACGCCGACGGGGCAATCCTTTGAGAATCGTAGTGATGGCTTTAGCCGTTCAGAAGCGACTGAAGTCGCCACTACATCAATTCTCAGGAGAATCTCTCAGGTGAAAATAACAGAGGGCGCAAGTTCTATCTGCGTGCGTCCTTACTTTTTTAACCGCCAAGACGCCAAGGCGCAGAATCTTTCTATGAAGACGCCAAGAAAAATATCGAATAGAAGAGAACCAAGCGCAGAACTCGACCAACTACCACATGCGGTCATAGGCGCGGCAATCCAAGTCCACCGTGCGCTGGGGCCTGGCTATATCGAAAGCGTCTATGAAGAAGCCATGTGCGTTGAAATGGATTTCCAGACAGTTCCGTATCAACGTCAGTATTGAATTGCAGTGCAATACAGAGGCCACCCTGTAGGAGAAGGCCGGCTTGATTTGTTGGTGGCAAAGATATATCTGTGGAGTTGAAGGCTGTTGAAATGCTCGCTACTATCCATCATGCACAACTGTTATCATATCTGAAGATGACAGGTTTCCAACTCGGTTTGCTGATTAACTTCAACGTACCCATATTGAAACAGGGCATCAAGCGCATGATTCTTACCATGAAAATTCGGCTTTTTTTCTACGCGTCATTAATTCAACCTTGGCGCTCTCTGCGTCTTGGCGGTTTAATTAATCCAAGGAGATAAGAAAAATGAACATTCCTTCCAATCTCAAATACACCAAAACCGATGAATGGTTCGACCCGGCCAGCGGCAAAATGGGCTTGAGCGATTACGCCCAAGGCCAGCTTTCGGATATCGTTTTCGTCGAAATCGTCGTCGCAGTTGGCGAGGCAGCCGAGCAGGGCAAAGCGATCGCCTCGGTCGAGTCAGTCAAGGCGGCCGCGGAGACGTATGCCTCGGCCTCCGGCAAGGTGGTCGCGGTCAATGACGAACTCGCCAACAACCCCGAAATTCTTAACAAAGACCCCTACGGCGCAGGCTGGATGGTCAAGATCGAGGGCAGCAAGGCCGATGGTCTGATGGACGCGGCCGCGTATCAAAAGAATTGCGAAGAAAGAGCTCAGTAGTCTCATAGTCTGATAGTCGAATAGTCAAAAAGTCAATGGTTCCATCTTTTCCCAAAACTTCCAGACCATACGACCATTTGACCACAAGACTTTAAGACTATCGAACTTTCAGACTACAAGACTGGAGAGTCTTATGAACTATATCCCAATAAGTCCCAAAGAACGGGACGCGATGCTGGCGACGATTGGCGTCAGGAGCCTGGTAGATCTATTCAAAGATGTCCCTGTCCAGCACCGCTTCCCGAAGCTTGACCTGCCGCCAGCCCTGACCGAGATGGATGCTTCTGCCGAATTGCAGGAACTTGCCCTCGGCAACGATAACGTCCGCACCGACCTGGTCTCCTTCCTCGGCGCGGGGGCGTACAACCACTACATCCCCTCGGTCGTTGACCACATCCTGCGGCGCGGCGAGTTCTACACCGCTTACACCCCCTACCAGCCAGAAATCTCGCAGGGCACGCTGCAGGCCATCTTCGAATACCAATCCCTGATGGCCGCGCTGACCGGCATGGAGGTCTCGAACGCCTCGCACTACGACGGGGCGACCGCCGTGGCCGAGGCCGTCAACATGGCCTACGCCCAGTTCCGCGGCAAGCGCACGAAGGTGGTCATTTCGCCGGCTGTCCACCCGCAATACCGCGAGACGCTGCGGACTTACGTTCAGGGGATGGGCCTGACCCTCGCAGGTGATGACCCTTCCGAGGTACTAATCTCTAATCTCGACTCTCTAATCTCACTCATTGACGAAAATACGGCTCTGGTCATTGTTCAATATCCCGACTTCTTTGGCCGCATCTACGATTACACCACACTCATCGAATCGGCGAATGCCCATGGCGCGCTGGTCTGCGTGGCCGCCAACCCGATTGCCCTGGCTCTGTTTAAGACTCCCGGCGAGATAGGCGCGGACATGGTCGTTGGCGAGGGCCAGCCGCTAGGCATCCCGCTCTCCTACGGTGGGCCGTACCTGGGCTTCTTCACCACCCGCAAGCAGTACATCCACAAGATGGCTGGCCGCCTGGTCGGCGAGACGGTGGACAGCCGCGGCCAGCGCGCCTTCGTCCTGACCCTGACCGCCCGCGAACAGTACATCAAGCGCGAGCGCGCCACCTCCAACATTTGCACCAACCAGGGACTGATGGCGCTGGCCTCCGCCGTGTACCTTTCCGTGCTTGGGCAGAACGGCCTGCGCCAGGTGGCCGAACTGTGTTTCCACAAGGCGCACTACGCCGCCGGGCAAATCGCCAAAATCCCCGGCTACTCGCTCTGCTTCGATGTCCCCTTCTTCCACGAGTTCTCGTTCTGCTGCCCGAAGCCGGTCGAGGTGATCAACGACCACCTGCTCGAACACGGCATCCTGGGCGGCTACGATCTCGGCCAGCACTACCCCTCCCTGAAGGATCACATGCTGGTGGCCGTGACCGAGATGAACACCAGGGACGAAATTGACGCGCTGGTGGATGCGCTTTCGGAGGTGAGCCATGACTGATTCCTCGACTACGCTCGGAACAGGCACTTCGACCCTTCGGCAAGCTCAGGGCGACGCTCCGCTCAGAGTTGAACCCACTCTCTTTGAACTTTCATCCCCCGGACGCACCGGCGTCACTTTCCCGGACCCGGACGTGCCGCGCGCCAAATTGCCCGAGTCCATGCTGCGGGCCGAACTCCCACTCCCCGAACTGGCCGAGGTGGATGTTGTGCGTCATTACATGCACCTCTCGCGCTTCAACTACAGCGTGGACGGCGGTTTCTATCCGCTGGGTTCTTGCACGATGAAGTACAACCCGAAGATCAACGAAGACACTGCCCGCCTGCCCGGCTTTGCCTTCACGCATCCGCTCCAGCCGGTCGAGACGGTGCAGGGCAACCTGGCCTTGATGTACCAGTTGCAAGAATGGCTGAAGGAAATCTCCGGCTTCGCTGCCGTGTCTTTGCAGCCGGCGGCCGGCGCGCACGGCGAGTTGACCGGCGTGCTGATCATGCGCGCCTATCACAAAGATCGCGGCGACTTCAAGCGCGTCAAGATGCTCATCCCAGATTCGGCGCACGGGACGAACCCGGCTTCTTCCGGCATGATTGGACTGGAAGTGGTGCAAATCCCGTCCGATTCACGAGGCAACCTGGATTTAGCCGCGCTCAAATCCGCCTGCGATGAGACGGTCGTCGGGCTGATGCTGACCAACCCGAATACGCTCGGCCTATTCGACGAACACGTCGAGGAGGTCATCGAGATCGTCCACGACTGCGGCGGGCTGGTCTACGGCGACGGGGCCAACCTGAACGCCCTGCTTGGCATCCTGCGTCCCGCCGATGTGGGCTTCGACGTGATGCACTTCAACCTGCACAAAACGTTCTCGACTCCGCACGGGGGCGGCGGCCCAGGCTCAGGTCCGGTTGGCGTCGCCGCGCATTTGGCGGATTTCCTGCCCTCGCCCATCGTCGCCGTCATCGAAGAGGGCGAAGAAGACCTGCCCCCATTGTTCGGCTTCGTCACCCCGAAAAAGACGATTGGCCGCCTCAAGGCCTTCCACGGGCATTTCGGCATGTTGGTGCGCGCCTATACGTACATTGCCATGCACGGCGTGGACGGGCTGCGCCAGGTGGCCGAGTATTCGGTGCTGAATGCCAACTATCTCCTGGCCCGCTTACGGAACACGTACCACGTACCCTATGACCGCATCTGTATGCACGAATTCGTGGCAGAAGGCAAGGTGGAAGGCTCGGATATCCGCGCCCTGGATATCGCCAAGCGGCTGATGGATTACGACTTCCATCCGCCGACCAACTACTTCCCGCTCATTGTCCACGAGGCGCTGATGATCGAGCCGACCGAGACCGAGAACAAAGATACGCTGGATGCCTTCGCGGATGCACTGATCAAGATCGCCGAGGAAGCCAAAACACAACCGGAGTTGCTCAAGGAAGCCCCGCACAAGACCCCCTTTGGTCGCATGGACGAGGTCAGGGCGGCGCGTGAATTGGTTCTCTGTTGTTGGTTGCCTGAGAACTACGAATCATAAAGCAACGCTGCCCGAGAGCTGGTGTTGCCGAAGGTGCTGGCTGCCAGAGGATTACTTGGTGTTGCCGGTACTAATGATGCTCGTGCTTTTCCGCTTCTTCCGCCTCCGCCTTGGTCTTGTGGATGGTGCCATCCGGATGGTTTGGAGGCGAATACACGGTATACAACTTTAATTGTCCCGTTTTTGAGATATTGATCACATTGTGGTAGGTACCAGCCGGGACCACCACCGCGTCGCTCGAGCCAGCAATGTGCTCCTCCGAACCATTGAAGACGAATTTCGCTTCGCCTTCCTCGATGCGGAAGAACTGGTCAACGCTCTTGTGTACTTCGTTGCCAATTTCTTCCCCCTTTTTAAGACACATCACGACAAGTTGAGCGTATTTGCCCGTGAACAACACTTTGCGAAAATAGGTGTTCTTCAGGGTCAAACCTTCGATATTTCCAACGAAACCGGTCATGCTTTTACCTCCTTGGTTAGGAACAATGGCATTTTCTTTAAGGTTGTCTTACAGAGTACTGCGTAAATATCTGAACCAAAATCCTATAATATTCGAGCCATTCGATACAGGCAAGTTCATAGATTTATGCAAGAAGCAGTATGAATGATTCTAGCACAAAGCCCTGGAAAGGCATAATAATACCCTGCTGGAGTAGGCTCTACAAAGTCGGCGCCGCGCGTGGGTGCCGGCAGGGTGATAACGTTGGCTTAAAAAATGTTACCGAAGATCATTCGTTACCTGACTGATATTTTACCTGCACGCCATACGCTCGCAGGATTTCTGCAATCCACCCCAGCCTCTCCTCGGTGGGCGGACGGGTATCGGGCAATGGATACTCTTGCCCCAATCCGGCGTATTTGCTCGTGGCGGCGTGATGGTACGGCAGGAGCTCGAGGCTGTGCGTACGGGGCAACGAGGACACGAATTCGCCCATCTGGCGGATGTTCTTCTCATCATCATTGACCCCTGGGATGACTGGCATTCGTAAGATGATAAGGTGATCTCGTTCTGAAAGTTTCTGTAGATTGTTCAGGATCAAGGTGTTGGATACCCCCGTAAATTCGCGGTGCCTGGCATCGTTAACCACTTTGAGGTCGTACAGGAACAAGTCCACGTAGCCGCGCACCCGCTCGAAGGTATCCCAGGTTGCAAAGCCGCAGGTATCCAGCGCAGTGTGGGTTTCCTTTTCCTTGCAGGCTTGGAGCAGCGCAAGCGCAAAATCGCGCTGCGAGAGCGGCTCGCCGCCGGATAAAGTCACGCCGCCGCCCGACTCGTCATAAAAGGGGGTATCGCGTTCGACTTCGGCCATCACCTGGGCGACGGTCATCTCGCGGCCGACGACTTGCCGCACCTCGGCGAAGCAAACGAGGGTACACTCGCCGCAACGCTCGCAGCGTTCACGCTGGACCTCGGGGCCTGCTTCGCCCAATCTGGCCGCTCCGTGCGGACAGGCTTCCACGCATGCCCCGCAGCGGATGCAGCGCGCGCTCCGCAAGATGATTTCCACTTCTGGGGATTGGCCTTCGGGATTGTGACACCACCGGCAGCGCAATGGGCAGCCTTTGAGGAAAACCGTCGTGCGGATACCGGGACCGTCGTGGATGGAGTATTTCCTGATATCGAAAACGATACCCATAATCTCAGCATTGACATTAATGACACAGAAACCGGTTGTCAACTATCCGGCTTGTACATCACCATGCTCATGTCACCCACGAAGTCAGGCAGGTTGGTGTGCCCCAGCATCTGGCGGATGGAGGAGGCCTCGCCGGTGTGGTACCAGTAATGGTAGATGTTCCTCATCAGCAGGGTGCCGACGCTTTCTTCGGCTGGTTTTCCCTCCCACAACAAGTGCTCTTGTAGAATGGCGGGGGTCAGAGTATCCAGATATGGATCCGCCGCAAAAGTGACTTTATTCCACACCTCCCACATCTCTCCCAGCGGGGGCGAGCTGGCTGGCTTGCCGTAACCGACCCGTTCATTCAGCCCAGGCGCGAGGTAATTTTTCTGTGCCAGCATTACCCAGTAAAAGTGCTCTTGGTTGGCGAGGTGACCGACCATCCAGGAAATGCAGTTCATCGGCATGAACCGGGTCAAGGCTTCTTCCTCGCCAATCCCCTCAAGACAACGTACAAATTCGCTCCGGGCAAAGCGCAATTGTGCAACGAGAAGATGGTGGGACATGAGATACTCTATTCTTATAAAAGCTTACGAATATGGTCAGTATGATCCCGTTCGTGCCACAGAGTGCGGCGAAGGATCTTGCGGGGACTCCAGAATTCCCCATCTATGCCAACCACTTGCTTGGAGCCTTGCAGTGTTGGGAGGGATGCTTTGAGCAGCGCGCGGACCATCTCCAGTCGTGCAAATGGTTCTTCGGGAACTTCCAGGCGCGGGAAGGCCAGCCCAAGCCGATCCAGGTACCACCACTCCGCCCCGCCGACGTGACCGAGGATCCCGTTGATACTCCACCGCTCGCCCAAGTAAGTCTGAATGAGTTTTTCGTCGCTCAAACCCTCAACAGCGATCAAGAGATCAGAGCGGCTCCAGGCGAGCAGTTTCAGGGCACGCTGGATCTCGACCGTGGTCAGGGGTTTCCAGTCGTAGCGGAAGAAGGATTCGACACTGTAACCATCCTTCTCGACTTTGTCGAACTCGTCGTTGATGAGATAGACGTCCCAGGTTTCCTCAACGCATGTTTCGACCTCCTCGAAGTTCAGCCAGGTGCGCGGCTCATGTTTGAGGATCCAGGTCGCGTAGGCCTGGATAGCGATTTCCAGGTTTGCGGATGCGGCGTATGCATCCTTGCCATAAACGAAGCAGCCAGGATGTTCCAGCGCCCATGCAATCGAACGCCCCTCGTTGTTATTTTCGATACCCACACGGAATATCATCTCGCGCCTCCTTGCATGGGTGTATTGTACACCAATGCAAAAGGGGCGGAAAGTATCTCCGCCCCAGCGGTAGATCCCGAAAGGGATCGCGCGAGGCTCTCCTCCTTCGAGTATTTGAGAAGTATTTACTCCCAACGAAAAGTTATGGCTGAGATGATGACTCCAATGATAAGCATACCGGCCAAAACACCCGCATTGAGGAGATGGCTGCTCCAGGCTTCACCGATCCACAGGCCGCGCAGGAGGTTCACCACGTACGTCAGCGGCAGGAACGCGGAGACTTTCTTGATGGCTTCGGGCAGGAACTCACGCGGGAAGCCGGCGCCGGAGAGAAACAGCATCGGGTACAGCAGCACCATCCCGACGATCTGGGCAGTGCGCGCCGTCGGCATCAGCCCTGCCAGGATGAACCCAAGCCCGAAGAAACTCAGGCTGCTCAGCACAAAGCCCGCCAGCACACTGAGCGCGTTGCCCTCGAAGCGTATGTGGTAGACCAGTTTTCCGGCAACGATCAGCAGGACCATCCCCAAACTGGTCATCGCGAAGACCACGATGACCTGCGCGGCCAGGATGATAAGCGGGCTGATGGGTGTGGTCCGCAGGCGGCGCAGGACGCCATTTTCCCGGTATGCGGCCATCGTGATGGTAACGGACATCAATCCGCTGGTGGCGATGATCATGGCTGTATAAGCAGGTAGGGAAATATCAATCGTACCCTGGCCTCCAAACTCCGGCACGGGCTTGTTGCCATAGATGCTGCCGAACAGGAAAAGCATCATCAACGGGAAGGCCAGTGTGAAAAAAGCCCCCACCGGCTCGCGCAGGAACAGCTTGGTTTCCATCCAGGTCATTTTCAACAGGCTTTTCATCATGCACCTCACTCTCGCATTTCCCGGCCGGTCAGGCTCAGGAAGACGTCTTCCAGGGTCGGCTGCTCGGTACGCAGGTCGTGGAACTGGATTCCCAATTTCGTCAGTTGACCTACCACCTCGCTGACCAGTGGGATCTTGTTACTGCTGCCGTGGACGACCACCCGCTCCCCCTGGACCTCCAGCCTGCCTGCTGCGGAAAGGGCCTTTTCCAACGCTGGAGGCAGTCCCCCGTCCACGCTGAAGACGACGCGTTCCTCCGCCTCTAGGCTGCGGATCAGGGCCGCCGGGGTGTCCAGCGCCACGATGCGGCCATGGTCGAGGATGGCTACCCGGTCGCACAGGCGCTCGGCCTCTTCCATGAAGTGAGTTGTCAGCAGGACCGTCTTGCCCTTCGAGCGCACGTCGCGCACCAGGTCCCAGATGGCGTGACGAGCTTGTGGGTCCAGGCCGGTGGTCAGCTCGTCGAGGAAGACCAGTTGCGGGTCGGGCAGGAGCGCCAGGGCGATGAACAGGCGTTGCTTCTGCCCGCCGGAGAGTTTCGAGAAGGGGGCGTTGCGTTTCTCTTCCAGGCCCAACTGCGCGAGCAATTCCTTCCAGTCGGCCGCTTTTGGGTAGAATGAACTATACAGATCCAGCGCCTCCCAGACTCTCATCCGCTCCGGCAGGTTGGATTGCTGCAACTGCATGCCGGTGTGTTCCCGCAGGGTCTGGCTCTCGCGCTGTGGGTCCACGCCGAGAACGCGGACCATCCCCCGGTCCGGTTTGCGCAGGCCTTCCAGGCATTCAATGGTGGTGGTCTTGCCGGCCCCGTTCGGGCCGACCATCCCGAAGATCTCGCCTTCCTTGACCTCGAACGAGACCTCGTCCACGGCGATGGTGGCGCCGTAAGTTTTGCGTAGTCCTTCCACTTGCACGATCGGGTTCATAGTTACCTCACTTGTTTTTCAGGATTGATTCGAGTGCCGCAACATGTTCCTTGAAGACTTTCCGCCCCTCGGGGGTGGCAGCGACAAAGGTGCGCGGCTTGCGTTCGACGAAGATTTTGTTGACGGCGATGTAGCCGGCTTCTTCCAGCTTGCGCAGGTGGGCACCCAGGTTGCCGTCGGTCACCTCCAGCAGGTCGCGCAGATAGGTGAAGTCCACCTCTTCGTTCGGTCCCAGGGTCACCAGCGCGGCCATGATGCGCAGGCGCACCGGCTGGTGGATGGTTTCATTCAACTCGGCCATGGTTTACCACCTCGAGCGGATGTACAGGCCAAGGACGATCATCCCGCCGCCGCCCAGGATGGCCATCCAGAGATTGAAGATGCCCGGTAGCAGGAAGTAACCCACCAGCGCCAGGGCGGTGATGATCACAGCGGGCCAGATAGATGTAAAGGAGAGCAGCAACCCCATGGCCAGCCAGCCGACCATGACGAACAGGATGATGAACATGGCGAGTTGTTTTCCGTCTGCTGGCCAGGAGACCGCAATTGAGGCGACGCAGTACAGGAACAACAGCATCCAGAAAATGGCGATGCGCTTGCCAGAGGAGCTAGATGAGGGACTACGTACACCCCGGTTCATCCTGATGCCGATGATGGCGGAGAGGATCCCGCCCAGGATATCCAGGACCATCCATGTATACACGGCGATGTACTGGGGCAGGAACTGTGCCCCTAGGAACCCCAGCAGCCAGACGACGCCCCAGACGATCAGGAACCGGTAGGCGCCGCTGCTGGAAATGGCCCGGCGGGTCTTCTGCATCATGGCCTGGATGGCGGCCAGGGCTTCTTCGGCTTCGGTTGGGGAGATGTTCATAAGATTTCTCCTTTAGAGTTATATTTTATCTAGAGTACTCTATAATACAGAGCATTCTATAGCATTCTTCTTTGTTTGTCAAGGGAAAATGATGCCATCCCCCCTGATCGAAAACAGGAGCGGATCATCTCCGCCCCTGCTGTTTGCATGAAATGAACGACCCTTGCTGCTCTTACCCGTGCCTACTCATGAACCTCTCCAACCGGCGCAAGGCTTCCTCGATCTTTTCATAGGCTGTTGCATACGAGCAGCGCACGAAGCCCTCTCCACCTGCGCCAAAGGAATTACCCGGCACCACAGCCACGTGCTCCTCTTGCAGCAATTTCTGGGCAAAGGTCTCATCGTCCATGCCCGAGGCGGTGATCTTGGGGAAGGCGTAGAACGCGCCGCGCGGCTCGAATGTGGTCAGGCCCAGGCGGTTGAGTCCGGCCACGATCAGCCTGCGCCGCCGGTCATACTCAGCCACCATCTCTTGGACGCAAGGCTCACCGTTCGCCAATGCCTCGATGGCCGCTTTCTGTGCGATGGTCGGCGCGGACATGATAGTGTACTGGTGGATGCGCACCAAGCCTTTGATGATCTCGGCCGTCCCGGCCGCGTAGCCGATGCGCCAGCCGGTCATGGCATAATCCTTTGAAAAGCCGCCCAGAAGGACAGTGCGCTTCTGGATGTTCTCGCCCAGCGCTGGGACGCAGACGTGCTGGAAATCGTAGACCAACCGGTCGTAAATCTCATCCGAAACCAGGAGCAGGTTGTGCTGCTCAGCGATTCTGGCGACCTCGCTCAAGGTCTCGCGCGCCGCGACCGCGCCGGTCGGGTTGCTTGGATAGCCGACGAAGATCAGCTTGGTGCGCGGCGTGATGGCGGCGCGCACGCGCTCGGGGTCGAGCTGGAAGTTGTCTTCCATCCGGCTGGGGATCTCGACTGGCACGCCGCCAGCCAGAATCACCTCCGCCTGATACGAGACGAAGCACGGCGTTGGGATGATGACCTCGTCGCCCGGGTCGAGCAGGGCGGTCATGGTCAGGTAGAGCGCCTCCGAGACGCCGACCGTGATGATAATCTCGCTCACGGGGTCGTACTTCACGCCGTAGAGCTTCAGCAGGTGGCTTGCCAATGCCTGGCGAAGTTCCAAAATTCCTGCATTCGAGGTGTAGTGCGTCTCGCCCGCCGCCAGGGCACGCCGGCCGGCGTCCATGATCGGCTTGGGCGTAGTGAAGTCCGGCTCGCCGATTCCCAGCGAGATGACATCCTTCATTGTGGCGGCGATGTCGAAAAACTTGCGGATGCCCGAAGGCTTCAGCCCGGCCACCCGCTTCGCAAGGTAACGCACGTCAGAGACTTCCTGCCGATTAGGTGCTGCGCACATTTCTCCTCCTCACGGTTGATTGATGCGCCACTCGTCGTACAGGTCGCCGTAGAACAACTCGAAGATTTGCCCGTCGGCTGTCTTGACGCGGAAGCACTTCGCGCCCGGAATTCGCCAGCGCTCCAGAATCTCCGCGATTTCCAGCCGTTTCCCCTCCAAAGTCAGGGCGACGGGTTTCTCGGCGTACTCGTACTCGGAATGGCACTCGACGATATCGGTCATGATTGTAGGGCGGGTTTCTTACCCGCTGGGGTGGGCGGATATGCCTGCACTCGTGCCGCAGGCACAAGTGGAAATCCGCCCTGCATTTTGACAGATGAGTTATCTCCAACATTCAACATTATTGGCTGGCCCTCCGCGCCACGTCCCTCGACTTTGGCCTGCCGGCCGATAAACGAGCCGCTCAAGGCTGCCGCGTTGACCTCCACCTCCTCCTCGAGGATGCTGTTCTCAATCTTGCTGTCGCTGATCTGGCAGTTTGCGCCGATGGAGACGTGCGGTCCAATTGTTGAATTGGCGACCTCAGCGGTCTCATGGATGAAAACCGGCGGTACAACCTTTACGTCATTACGTTTTACGTTTTGCGGATTACTCTCCCGCCCATGCTCCAAGAGGTAGCGATTCGTCTCCAGCGTGGCTTCTATCGTGCCGGTATCCAGCCAGACGGAGACTTTATGCGTGCGGAACTGTGCCCCGCGTTCCAGCATGATATTGATGGCATCCGCCAGGAAGTATTCGCCCTTGCGCTCCACATTGCGGCGGAACTGTTCCTCGATGGCTGAGATCAACGCCTCGCCGCGCTTGAAGTAGTAACAACCCACTACAGCGAGATTATTGTCACACGTTTCCGGCTTTTCGGTGAGATGAGTCACCCAGCCTTCCTTGTCCACTTCCGCCACGCCGAAGCGGCGTGGGTCGGGCACGGCCTTGACCCAGGCCACGCCGTCGAGGGTTTCGTTTGCCAGGAAGGAGAAATCGGTCTCGATCAGCGTATCCGAGAATACCATCAGCATGGGGCCGTTCAGGTGCTGGCGCGCCAGGTAGAACGCGTCCGACTGGCCGCGCATGACTGACTGCACAACGTAATGCACCTTCAGCTTCGGGTAGCTTGCCTGCATGAAAGCCGGGATTTGTAGTTCGCTCAGGTACGGCCCGACGATGAAAACGTATTCTCTGTTTTGGGGATTGGGAACGGTATCGAACATCTCCAGCAGGTGGTCGAGGGCGGTCTTGCCTGCCACGCTGACGAGCGGCTTTGGTTTGCTCCAGGTCTGCGGCCTCATGCGCGTGCCCCAGCCGGCCATCGGGATGACAATTGTGAGTTTCATAGCTCTATTGTACGGCAATTTTTGCAAATCCTATTGTTCCAAATCGGCGATAACCTTTTCCATCAAATCCACGGCTCTTTTCAGTGTGGTCACATCGAAGGCGAATTTCGCTCCAGCCGTGGCGAATAGTTCGGGCAGTGTGACCATCCCGCCAAGCGAGAGCGCCTTGCGGTAATCGGCGACGGCTTTCTTCTGGTCTTTCAGCGCGTTGCCCCAGATCTGCACCGCGCCCAGTTGCGCCAGGCCGTATTCCACATAATAAAAAGGTATCTGGTGGATGTGCAGTTTGCGCTGCCAGCCGGTGGCCTTGACATCCTCCAGGCTGCTCCAGTCCACGCCAGGGATGAAGCGATCCCACAGTTCGCCCCATTTTGCATCGCATTGATCGGCAGCCGAGCCATCTTCTGGATTCTCGTAGACCCAATGCTGGAAGGCGTCCACCACGGCCATGAAGGGCCAGAAAAGGATGTTACGCTCCAGGTGCTCGACGCGGGCGCGGGCAGATTCGGCCTGGGTGTAGAAGCCGCCGTCCTTCCTGGTCAGGTAAGGAGAGGCCAGCAGTTCCATGCCCATCGAGGCTACCTCGGCGAATTCCATCGGCACGGAAAGCTGCTGGATGTACTTGACTTTGGCCGTCTCGAAGACGTGGAAAGCGTGACCGGATTCGTGTAGGACGGTCTGCACGTCGTCGTGGGTGCCGACCGAATTGGCAAAGATGAATGGCCGGCGCAGGGAGGTGAACGAGGTGCAGAACGCGCCAGGAGCCTTGTTCTTGCGGTTTTCCAGGTCGGTCAAGCCCTCCTCGAGCATGATGTCGAAATATTCGCCTAGCTGTGGGTCTACTTTGTGGAAGATCGCAGAAGTTTTTCTATTCAACGTATTTATTTCCTCGAAGGGCTTTAGCACGGGCTGGCCGGGCGGTTCGGGCGGACGGCTGTACCAGCCGTCGGTCAGGTCCCAGGGGCGGAGTTTGTCCACGCCCAGTGCTTTGCGCCGCCGCGCGTAGATGCAGCTGGCGGCCGGGACGGCAACCTCCAGGATAGCCTTCTGGAATGATTTGCAGTCCTTGGGTGTGTAATCGAAGCGCAGTTTCTGCTGCCAGGCGTACTCGCGGAAGCTGGGTTTGCCGGCGTTGGCGGCGATTTTGGCGCGCAATGCCATGAATTTCTGCCAAAGCTCGTTGACCGCCTTGCGGTCGGCCAGTTGCCGCTCGGCGATCAGGCGCCAGGCCTTTTCACGTTTGCTCCGTTCTGGTTCCTCAAAAACGGTCTTGAGCTGGGTCAGCGTGACCTCCTTGCCTTCCCATTCGACCGTCTGCGCGCCGAAGATCTTGTCGTATTCCAGGCTGAGTTTTTGCTGCTCGGCCAGCAGCGGCAGGTTTGCTTCGCGGAACAAGTCCGCCTCGGCGCGCATGTTGCGCAGCGGGATGGCGAAACCCTCAGGCTCCAATTTGCTAGCCAGCAGTTTTTCCTTGAGCTTCTGCTCGGCAGCCATGGCCGGGGGAAAGATCGTATCGAGGAACCTATTCAGGCGCTGCTCGGCTTCCTTATCCGCGGTATTGACCGAATTCGCCAGGGCCAGGCGAAAATACATTTCCTCGAGTTTCTCGCCAAGGCGCGTCCAGTCGGTCAACCACTCGTCCATGTTAGCGGTGGTGAGGGAACGCCCTTCGAGTTCTTTGTAGTGCGGCTCGATTTCAGGCCAGGTCCAGTTGATGAGGGCGGCTGGGGTGGTAGGGGGGTTTTTGAGCATGAGCAATTTCCTTTCAGTAAAGTTATCCGTAATCAGTGCTAGTGATCACTGATTACTGGTCACTGATCACTTTGAGATTTGCCAGCGAGGCTGCCAGCCGCTTATTCCCAACTGACTCAAACTCAACATCAACGGTCTCATCATCATCCTGGATTCTACTGGTCAAAACGATGCCCTCGCCCCAAACCGGGTGCTTGACGCGCATCCCAGCCGTTAATGTGGTCCGTTTAACGGCGATAGGCTTTGGCGTGGAAGGCGTCGTCCAGGATTGGGTGTTGGAAAAACACTGGCCGAGTAGGTGCTGCGCAGAGCGGCGTCCGGCGCGGGACTTGCCGTTCAGCAGTTCAGGTGGGATATCGTCCAAAAAACGAGAGGGATAGGTCTCTTCAGCGTAGCCGCGCCCACCGCGCCGCAAGCAACGGATCAAGTAAAGCCGGTCTTTGGCGCGCGTGATGCCGACGTAGAACAGGCGGCGCTCCTCTTCCATCGCTTCGGGTTCATCGAACGAACGGCTGTGGGGCAGGATGCCGTCATCCAGGCCGACGATGAAGACGACGCCGAATTCCAGGCCTTTCGCCGCGTGCAGGGTGAGCAGCGTGGGGGCGTTCTGGCCTTCGGCCAGGGTATCCTGGTCGGAGATGAGCGCCACGTTTTCGAGGAACTCGGTCAAGGCGCGGGACTCGTATTCAACGGTGAGACGGCGCAACTCCTGGACGTTCTCCCAGCGCTCGGCGCCCTCCTCCGTGCCATCGTCGAGATATTCTTTATAGTTGATATCGGCGGCGATGCGGTCGAACAGTTCGGTGACGGTGGCGCGCGGCGCCTCGGCGCGCCAGTTGGCGAGCAGCTCGCCGAAATCAGCCAGCGGCAGAACGGCGCGACCAGTAAATTGCGGCCAAAAAGGAGACGCGTCGCCACGCGCCAGGTCGAACAGCAGCGCGCTCGGCGAGACGTTCGCCCCGCGCGCCGTAGTATGCAAGGCGAGCACGGTCTTATCGCCGATGCCGCGCGGCGGGATGTTGATGACGCGGTCGAGCGAAACCTCGTCGGCGGGGTTGTGCACCAGGCGCAGGTAGGCGATGATATCCTTGACCTCGCGCCGTCCGTAGAAGCGCTGCGCGCCGACCAGCCGGTAGGGGAGGCGGGCCGCCAGGAAGGCCTCTTCGAGCAGGCGGGATTGGGCGTTGGTGCGGTACATCACCGCACACTCACCCGCTTCGAACTGCTTGCTGGCGACCAGTTGGACGATACCATCCACGACGAAGGAGGCCTCGCCGTAATCATCGTTGGCCTCGTAATAAAAGAGCCGCTCCCCCTGGCCGCGTTCGGTGAAGAGTTTCTTGCGGCGGCGGTGCGGAGCGCGGTCAATGACCGACATGGCGGCATCCAGGATGGTCTGTTTGGAGCGGTAGTTTTGTTCTAGCAAGACCACCTGACAATCTGGATAATCTTGTTCAAACCTTTGCACATTTCGATAGTCTGCACCACGCCATGCGTAAATTGACTGGTCCGGGTCAGCCACGACGAAGACATTTCGGTGAACGGACGCCAGATGTTTGAGGAGAATGTATTGGGCGTAATTCGTATCTTGATATTCGTCCACCAGCACGTGAACGAAGCGCCGGGCGTACTTCTCGCGCACGGCAGGATTTTCCGAAAGCAGCCAGGCCGTCCATAACAGCAGATCGTCGAAGTCCACCGCGTTGTTTTGTTTCAATAATTCCTGATAACGCTTGTAAATGCGTTTTATCACCTCGTCGCGGTAAGTTTGGACGGGGTAATCTTCAGGGAAGATCAGGTCGTTCTTGGCGCGCGAAATTGCCCCATGCACTGAAGGCGGCCGGTAGGTTTTATCATCCAGGTTCAAATCTCGGATGGCAGCCTTGACCACCCGCTGCTGGTCGTCTTCATCGTAGATGACGAAGCTGGAGTCAAAGGGAAGATGCTCGGCCTCGCGGCGCAGCAGCCGTGCGCAGGTGGCGTGGAACGTTCCCAGCCACAATCCGCTGGTGGCCTCCTCGCCCAACAGTCCGCGCACACGGCCTTCCATCTCCCGCGCCGCTTTATTGGTGAACGTGACGGCCAGCATTTGGTAGGGACGCACGCCCTCGTAACCGATCAGATAGGCAACGCGCTGGGTCAGGACACGCGTCTTGCCGGACCCGGGGCCGGCCAGCACCAGAACAGGCCCGGCGCCAACCGTCACGGCTTGGCGCTGCTGGGGGTTGAGTTTGTCGAGGAAGTCCATGATGAGGAAAGTGTAGGGGTACGATATATCGTGCCCTTACTTCAATTCCGACGTGCAATGCGGGCAGCGGGTGGCCTTGATCGGAATGGCCGTGAAGCAACGCGGACATTCCTTCGTGGTTGGCTCGGCCGGCGCGGGGGCGGGTTGCTTGTGGAGCCGGTTGATGCCCTTGATCAATAGGAAAATGACAAATGCGACGATCAGGAAATCAATGATGTTGTTGATGAAGATGCCGTAGTTGATGGTCGGCGCGCCGGCGGCCTGAGCATAGGCCAACGACTGGAAACTCTCCCCATTCAGGCTGACGAACAGGTTGGAGAAGCTCACGCCGTGCAGCAGCAGGCCAATAGGTGGCATGATAATGTCGTTGACCAGTGAGCTGATGATCCTACCGAAGGCTGCGCCGATGATGACGCCGACCGCCAGGTCAACCACGTTGCCGCGCATGATAAAGGTTTTGAATTCTTTGAACATGAGGGCTCCACTGTTGGGGTTTTTGTACAGCGGCCTCATTGTACCGTCAGGGTATGGGGATGTCAACGAACCTGGCGTCGCAGGTTGTTGTATAATGGTAGCCTTGAAGGCTACCATAATCGTGTCCATGAATCTTCTCGAGGGAAATTGTGATGCCTGATCGCCATTCTGTTTTCGTAAACCTGCTCGTTTTCCTGGCTGTTCTATTAACCGCCTGTGGGCCAAAGGGTACCGCCACGCCAACGCCCACATCCATACCCATATCCTCGACGCCCACGCCGACACCCACACCGCCGCGCACGTTGACGGTCTGCCTGAGAGAGGAGCCTGCCAGCCTGTATCCGTTTGGGAATCTCTCGTCGGCCGCGCGCAGTATCCTAGCTTCCATCTACGATGGCCCGATTGATTCCAATTCCTATGGTTACCAGGCCGTCATCCTGCAAAAGCTGCCCAGCCTGGCGGATGGGGACGCGCTGATCAGCGCCGTTTCCGTCTACGTCGGCGACGAAGTGGTGGACGCGAACGAGCTGCCGGCCACGCTTGCGCCAGGCGTACGTGTCCGGCCGAGCGGCTGTCGGGGCGACGACTGCGCCATCGTTTATGATGGCAAGAGTGAGATCCAGATGGATCAAATGGTGGTCAATTTCAGCCTGCTGCCCGGCCTCTATTGGTCAGACGGCATGTCCCTGACGGTGGAGGACTCGGTCTATTCATACAACCTGGCAACATATCCAGAAACGCCCGGTTCTGCGCAGCACCTACTCGGCAGGTACCTGATTGACCGCACCAAATCGTATGAGGCCGTGGACAAACAAACCGTCCAGTGGTGGGGCAAACCGGGCTACCTCGATCCGACCTACTTCACCAATTTCTGGACGCCCTATCCCAAGCATTTGTGGAGCCAATATACGCCGGGCGAGCTTCCTGAGGCCGAGGTGGCCGCCCGCAAGCCGGTTGGCTGGGGAGCTTACATAGTAGAAGATTGGGTGAGCGGCGATTCCATCACGTTGAAGAAGAATCCTTACTACTTCCGGACGGGTGAGGGCTTGCCAAAGTTCGATACGCTGGTATTCCGTTTTATCACCACACCAGAGACCGCCATCAGCGAATTGATCGCCGGAAAATGCGACCTCCTGGATGCCAGCCTGCACCTGGACGGACAGGTCGGCATCCTTAAGAGCTTCGATTCTCAAGGTCAGCTCAAAGCCATCTTCTCCCCCACGGACGTGATGGAACGCTTCGATTTCGGAATCCGCCCGGCCAGCTATGATGACGGATACAATCTCGATGCAGGTGACCGCCTGGATTTCCTGGGCGACGTGCGAGTCCGCCAGGCGATTGCCATGTGCCTGGACCGACAGCAGGTCGTGGATACGGTTCAGTATGGGCTGACGATGGTGCCCAATTCTTACGTGCCCGCCGGCCATCCGCTCTACAACCCGGACGTGAAGCCCTATCCCTTCGACGTGGCGGCAGCCAGTCAACTGCTCGAACAGGCCGGTTGGCGGGATCAGGACAACGATCCCGGCACGCCGCGCCGGGCCTTGGGTATTGCAAACATCCCAGCCGGCACGCCGCTGGTCTTGGATTACTGGACGACCGGCGCGGCCCAACGCAGGCAGGTCAGCGAAATCCTGGCCGCGTCGCTAGCCCAGTGCGGGATCCAGGTAAACTTGCAATATTACGATCCCACTGAGCTATATGCCCAAGGCCCGGATGGGCCGTTGTTTGGGCGCAAGTTCGACCTGGCCGAGTTTGCCATAGGCAGCACAGGCGTGGAACCGCCTTGTGAGTGGTTCACAAGCCCCGAGGTGCCGAGCGCCGCTAATCATTGGGTCGGCGCTAACATCAGCGGTTACACCAGCGCGGCTTATGATGCGGCCTGTCTCGCCGCCAAAGGCTCTTTGCCGGGCGAACCGGCTTATGCAACTGGCTATCACGACGCGCAGGCTATCTTCGCAGAGGATTTGCCCATTGTTCCTTTGTACTGGCGGTTGAAAGTGGCCGCCTCCCGTCTCGATTTCTGCAACTTCAGCCTCGATCCCAGCGCGGCCAGCGACCTGTGGAATCTCGAAGCTTTCGATTATGGAGAGGCCTGCGCCCCTTGACAAAACCACCGCCTTGCCTATAATTCCGCCCGATATGGTTACCTGCCTGTATTTCCGAGATTTCGCGCGGACACTGATGCCCACAATCTTCATCCTTTAGAGAGCCGTCATTCGGCTCTCTTTTTTACCCTTCCTTGACTATGAGACTATCCGACTATGAGACTACCTGGACTAATTGACCCCCACATCCACCTGCGCGAACCAGGCGCGACCCACAAGGAAGACTGGGACACCGGCACGTCGGCTGCGCTGGCGGGTGGATTCACGCTGGTGCTGGCCATGCCGAACACCAAGCCGCCCGTAACCGACGCCGCGACCCTGAACCTGGCGCTCGATGCGGCGCGGACGAAAGCCCGCTGTGACTACGCCCAATTCCTCGGCGCGGGGCCGGATAACGCCGATTGGGGCATGCACACCGCTCGTGCCGCCCTGGCCTGGCTGCCAGGACAGGCGAACACCGACGGCACGCCGGTGCGAGACGGCAAGGCGCTGCCTCTACGGGCGGCGGGCTTGAAAATGTACCTCGACAGCACCTTCGGCCAACTGCGCCTGGACGACATGACTCTCTGGCAACAGCATTTCCTCCACTGGCCCAAGGACATGCCCATCGTGGCTCACGCCGAGAGCCGCAGCATGGCGGCGGTGATTTTAATGGCCGCGATCTACGATAGGCCGGTGCACATCGCTCACGTCTCGCTGCGGGAGGAGATTTT
>Ga0315279_10001974_pt1 | contig 32243 bp, 26 predicted proteins | sample YL17G06_20_MG_FD_203694 | JGI IMG/M metagenome (GOLD analysis project Ga0315279, IMG submission 203694) | Sediment microbial communities from Yellowstone Lake, YNP, Wyoming, USA - YL17G06_20 | ecosystem: Environmental > Aquatic > Freshwater > Lake > Sediment | place: USA: Wyoming | collected...
TGTCTCCCCGTTGCGTGCCCATTTGTGCGATAATGGCTAGGTGTAATAAACACCTATATTAGCCGTGTTGAGTCGATCGCGTCAAGTGAAGCCATGCAACAAGGTCTCTTGGAAGCAACCCCCGCCGTGCGACCGCCGCGACGGAGGACCCGGACTGGCACGCTCTCGGCGGCAATTGTAGGTCTGCCTTTTTTTGCTCTCCGGTGTGTGGACACCCTCGGATTTGCCAACCGCCGCGAAGCGTATGGTGCGGTCGGTCGCGCCGGGGGCGATGCTCGTTCTGGCGACCACGGCTTGGCGCTATTGCGGCAAACGGGTAGGTCGCGGTTGGTGTGGACCGCTCCCGCTACGGAGGTGCTGCCGGGGTTTTTGATGATTGGATGAACGGATTATTGTTGATGAACGAACTCAAAGAAGCTGCAATCTCCAACGCCATCGTGGACAGCTACCATCGGAAGTTACTGCGCGGCATGGAGAGCGATGTTGTCATCCTCGGCGCCGGCCCGTCGGGTCTGACGGCGGCGATCTATCTCGCGGCTCAGGGACGACGGGTCACGGTGGTGGAGAAGCGACTCGCGCCAGGCGGCGGCGTATGGGGCGGCGGGATGGCGATGAACGAGATCGTCGTTCAACAGGAAGCTATTCCGATTCTCGAAGCTGCGGGCGTCCGCCATGACCGCCGGTTCGAAGGCCTGTGCGTGATCGATGCAACGGAACTGGCCTCGGCCTTATGCCTCCAGGCGATTCGGGCCGGGGCGGTCTTGCTGAACCTGCTGACCTTCGAGGACCTGTGCGTTCACGACGGCAAGGTGACCGGTGTGGCCGTCAATCGGACCATGATTTCCGGCGCTCTCCCGGTCGACCCGATTGTCCTCCAGGCCGAGACCGTCATTGACGCTTCCGGACACGAGGCGGTTGCCGTAGAGCGGCTTCGCAAGCGAAACCTTCTTGCCCCCCAGTTGGTCTCGGGCATGTTCGGCGAAGGGCCGGTGGACGCGACGGCCGGAGAGGCGTTCGTCGTCCAACGAGTGGCGACCATCTTCCCTGGCTTGTGGGTAACGGGCATGGCCGTCTGCTCCACGTTCGGCGGTCCCCGCATGGGGCCGGTCTTCGGAGGCATGCTGCTGTCAGGGAAGAAGGTTGCCGATCTCATCCTGGAGGCGAGATGAACTCAGCAATGATGAGACCTGCGCGTGACAGGGCTGTGGACCGGAAGAAGACAGGCATCCTTGGCGGCACGAGTCCCGAGTCCACCACGCTCTACTAACATGGCGCAACTCGCCGGACTGGACGAAGATCCGGAGACCATGGTGGCGTACAACTGAGTGGGTGGAAACCAGATGACCGAAGCCAAGGTTGCTGACCTTGAAGGGCATTGGGAGTAAACGCGGCATGAAGACATATCTCGATTGCTTACCCTGCTTCATTCGCCAAGCCGCGGACGCGGCCAGGATGGTGTCGACGGACTCCGCCCTTCATGAGCAGATTCTCCGTGAGGTGTTGCGCTGGGCCAGCGAGATGGCTCTGGACGAGTCACCTCCTGTCCTGGGACAGCGCATTCACCGTCGATTGCGCGAGATCACCGGCGTAGAGGACCCCTACCGCGCGGCGAAAGACCATCTGAACCGCATGGCCTTGAGTCTCCTCCCCGAACTGAAAGCCGAGATTAAAGCTGCGTCGGACCCGCTGGTCATGGGGGTGCGTCTGGCCATCGCAGGGAATGTGATGGACTTGGGTGTGAATGGCGAGGTGACGGAGTCCGATGTGCGCAATTCCATTAGCCAGGCGCTGGCGGAGCCTTTCGCTGGGGAGCAGAACGGGTTTAGACAAGCTGTCGCCGAAGCCCGGAGCATCCTGTACTTGGCCGACAACGCGGGCGAAGTTGCTATGGACCGCTTGCTCATCGAACAGCTCTCGCCGGCGCGGGTCACCTTGGTCGTGCGGGGCGCACCGGTCATCAACGACGCGACCATGGCCGACGCGCGGGCCGTGGGACTTCACGAGATCGTCGAGATCATCGACAACGGTTCAGATGCCCCGGGCACGATACTCGAAGATTGCAGTGAGGACTTCACGCGGCGTTTCTCCGAGGCCGACCTTATCCTTGCCAAGGGACAAGGCAACTTCGAGACCCTCAGCGAAGAACCGCGCAACATCTTTTTTCTGTTCCAGGCCAAGTGCCCCGTGATTGCGGCCCATATCGGCTTGCCGGTTGGAACTCACGTATTGGCGCGATCGAGCGCCAGGCTCTCGAGTTCAGGAGATTGTGCTTACGCCGGGCTATGACGGAACGCCGCTGAAGGGCTTGGGTCCCATGACACGCGGGGGCGGTGTGCGTGAACAAGTGGCGCCTCAACGCCGGAGACTCGTAGAAATGAGGGCGGGTGAGCAAGGAACTGTCTTCGAGATCCGGGGGGGTATCAGCGTTAAGCGCCGATTGGAGGCCATAGGCGTGCGGCCGGGCGTCACGATTGAGAAGTTGACCGACTCTCCGTTCGGCGGCCCCGTCGTAATCAGGATCGGACATATGCGCCTGGCCATCGGGTATGGCATGGCCAGCAAGGTCATGGTGGCGGCGGAGAAGGCAGTTGCATCATGAGGATCTTCCTTGTCGGTAATCCTAACGTCGGGAAGAGCGTGCTTTTCCGGCGGCTCACCGGGATGTATGCCATCGCCTCCAACTACCCCGGGACGAGTGTGGAACTGACTACCGGCAGGCTTCGCGTGGGCAAGGGCCTGGCAGAGGTGACGGACCTTCCCGGGACGTATTCACTTGAGCCGACTTCCGAGGCCGAGAAAGTCACCGCGAAGATGCTCAACGGACTTGGAAGCGACGACATTGTCGTCAACGTGCTGGACTCCACAAATCTCGAACGAAGCCTGGGACTCACGCTTGAGCTGGTAAAGCTCCGCAGGCCGATGGTCATCGCGCTCAATCTCTGGGATGAAGCAGCCCACACAGGCGTAAAGATAGACGTGAAACTGCTTGAGGAGGCGTTGGGCCTGCCCTGCGTGCCCCTCGTCGCGCTGACGGGCGAAGGGGTCAAAGCGCTTGTCGATAGCCTCCCGCACGCACGGGCTTCGGAGCGCGAGTTCGATTTCGCCGGGCGGTGGGACGAGGTCGGCAGAATTGTAAAAAGAGTGCAAGTCATCACCCACAGCCACCACACGCTTCTCGAGCGTCTCGGTGATGCGTCTCTCAGGCCATTTACGGGTAGCGTCATCGCCCTTGGCGTGCTTGGGATGTCGTTTGAGGCCATACGGCTGATTGGCGAAGGTTTGATCCGATGGATACTCGAGCCCCTTTTCAAGGGGATCTGGTCGCCTCTCATGCTCCGAGTGTCGGACTTGCTGGGGGGGAACGGTTTCCTGCACTCGCTTCTCATCGGAGATCTCGTGGATGGTGGCATCGACTATAGACAATCCTTTGGCCTCCTCACGACGGGGCTTTTCGTGCCTTTCGCCGCGGTGTTGCCCTATGTCTTCGCATTCTATCTGGTGCTGTCTTTGCTTGAGGACTGCGGTTACCTCCCCCGACTCGCCGTGATTGCCGACCGATTCATGCACACCGTCGGACTGCACGGCACGGCCATCGTGCCGATGCTCCTGGGCCTCGGCTGCAACGTCCCCGGCGCCTTGGCGGGGAGGATCATGGAAAGCCCAAGGGAACGATTCATCGCCATGACGCTGATGGCGACAGCCGTCCCTTGCATGGCTCAGGTTGCTATGATCATCGCCCTTGCTGGGCCCTACGGCGCCTCCGCTCTTGCTCTCATTTTCGGGACGCTCGCCGCGCTGTGGTTCGTCCTCGGAATGATACTGAAAAGAACCATGAACGGCGAAGGCATGGAGCTGCTTCTAGACGTGCCACCTTATCGGGTCCCGTTTCTGCGAGGTTTGGCGCAGAAACTGTGGATGCGTCTCGTGTCCTTCTTGATGGAAGCGATCCCCTTCGTGCTGGTTGGTGTGCTTCTGGTCAATCTCTTCTATTACTTAAAGGTGATCGATGCTGTGGGGCGGGTCACATTTCCGGTGATCGTTTCCCTGCTTGGCCTGCCCCCGGAGTCCGCTGGGGCCCTGGTGGTCGGATTCCTCAGGAAAGACGTAGCGGTGGGGATGCTTATCCCTCTTCACCTCTCTTTCAGACAGACAATCGTGGCCAGCGTCGTGCTGGCCATTTATTTTCCATGCGTGGCAACGTTTGCCGTAATTGTGAAGGAATTGGGGATTCTCGGCACATCGAAAGCCACAGCAATCATGGTGGCCACCGTCCTCACAGTTGGGGGATCGCTCAACCTGATCCTGAGGCTGGCGGGATATTGAGACGGTAGGTACGTTGCTTACATGCGGGAGCGGGCTGCGGTAAAACGAGACCTCGCTCCATCGAGGGTATTCAACATATCTGGGACAATCTGGGCTTGCAGGAGGCAGCAAAAGACATGGAATGCATTGATCTTGAAGGCTTTTCCGCGGTGGCCCGTGATCATGCCGCGCACCCCCGAAATTATGGGCCGCTTGAGGGTTTCGACGGGCATGCGCGCATCACCGGGCCCTGTGGTGACACCATGGAGTTCTGGTTGACAGCCCGAAACGGCAAGGTGGAAAGAGTCTCGTTCATTACGGATGGATGCGGGTCTTCCCTCGCCTGCGGGAGCATGGCCACGAGCTTGGCCGAGAGCAAGCGCGTTGAGGATGCGGCGGCTTTGCGGCAGAAAGATGTCCTGGACGCCTTCGGCGGATTCCCCATGGAGTCCGAGCATTGCGCTCTCTTGGCGGCCGATACCCTGAGAGCAGCGTGCCAGGATTGCCTGGAAAATCAAAGAGGGTCCGGACAGGAACCCCGCCGCGAAACTGAGACGTGCGAGACGTGCGGAAGAGCGGATCGCCCGGCATCCGGACGCGGGGAAAATGAGAGCGAAGAGGAATTCGAGGAACGCAGGAAACTTCAATCGCGGCTTGGCCGCATTCGGCACAAGGTGATGGTGCTCTCCGGCAAAGGAGGCGTCGGCAAGAGCACGGTGGCCGTGAACCTGGCCACGGCGTTGATGCTGTCGGGAAAGCGTGTGGGACTCTTAGACGTTGATATGCACGGCCCCAGCATTCCGACCCTGCTAGGCCTTGAGCGGGAGACGCTCCAGGGATGCGAGGGAGGACTGCTCCCCGTTGACCTGGGCGCAATGAAGGTCATGTCTTTGGGCTTCTTGTTGCGGAACCAGGACGACGCCGTGATCTGGCGTGGGCCCATGAAGGCAAACGTCATTAAACAATTTCTCAAAGACGTGGTCTGGGGAGATCTGGATTACCTGGTCATCGATTCGCCGCCGGGGACCGGGGACGAACCGCTCTCGATCTGTCAACTGATCGGCACGTTGGACGGCGCGGTGATCGTGACTACTCCTCAAAGAGTGGCGGCCGTGGACGTGCGAAAGTCGATCACCTTCTGCCGGCAACTTCAGGTACCGGTGCTGGGGGTGGTGGAGAATATGAGCGGATTCACTTGCCCGAAGTGCGGTGAAGTCACCAGGATTCTGTGTTCGGGCGGCGGCAGGCGCATTGCTGAGGACATGGAAGTGCCATTCCTAGGTTCCATCCCGATGGACCCGAAAATAGCGGAGGCCTGCGACAGCGGCCGGGCCTTCGTTCAACATTATGCTATGACAACTACGGCGGAACTGATGCGGCAAATTATCCAGCCGCTCTTTGCACTCAGTGAGAGGTCTGACGCGGCGGCGGCGGATTCTACGGAGCTTCCAAAGCAGAAAGCAGAATAAGCAGTTCACCGCTGGGAGGAAGCAGCCATTGCCGTACCCTCTAATAGCCCTGATAATCTTCGCCCTCAGCGTCGTGATGGTCATGAGCGGCCGGGGCGGGGGCAACTTTTACGTTCTGGCGCTGGTTCTGGCTGGAGTTCGGATGCACCAGGCCTCAACCACCAGCCAGTTCATTCTTCTCGCGAGCGCGCTGTCCGGCGCCTTGGTGTTTGGCAAAGCCAGGACGATGTCCTGGCCCCTGGTGCTCTTTTTCGGCGTTCTGAATTCCTCGATGGCTTTCGCCGGGGGCTTCGAAGCCTATCGCTTCACCGGCACAGGATTGAAAATCGTGCTGTCTATCTTGCTCGGCATTGCGGGAGTTGTGATGCTTCTTCCGGAGAAGGAGGCCGCCAAGACGGCGAGTTCGTCCTTCGGCTATTGGAACATCAAGCACAAGGGAAACACCTACGTCATCAATTTGTGGGTCGCCGTGCCTCTCACCTTGGCGACGGGCTTTTTCTCCGGCATGGTGGGGATCTCCGGAGGTTCCTTTCTCATTCCGCTGATGGTGGTGGGTTGCGGCGTCCCGATGCGGATTGCGGTTGGCACCGCGACAGCGCTGCTGGGAGCGACGGCATTCGCCGGCTTTCTGGGAAACACCTTGCATGGAGGTTTGAATACGGCCCTGGCCCTTTCCAGCGGCGCTGCGGCCCTTCTGGGCGGCTGGCTTGGCGGAAGGGCCGCCCTCAAAACAAAACCGAAACACCTGAAGACGATTTCCGGTCTTCTCACTATTGTGGCGGCGGCCTTCATGATGGCAAACGCCCTGTCAAGCAAGTAAGCTGTAATATGTCAGACAATAATGGACACTTAGAAAGGAGTGCACACTCATGAAAATAGCAGTTTCCGTGTTGAACGGGAAACTTTCCATGCATTTTGGACACTGCGAGCGTTTTGCGCTCGTTGACGTGGACCCGGCGGAAAAGAAGATACTCAAGCGGGAGGATATCGATGCTCCTCCCCATGAGCCCGGCCTGCTGCCCCGCTGGCTGGCGGAACGCGGCGCGAACGTGATCATTACCGGCGGCATGGGGCAACGTGCCCAGGCACTTTTCGCTGAGCGCGGCATCCAGGTGGTCGTCGGCTCACCCGTGGATACGCCTGAACGTGTAGTGGGAGACTACCTTGCCGGGACACTGCAAGTAGGCAAGAATGTCTGTGACCACTGAGAGCCCGTAACCATCAGCGCCCAAAGTGGTGACGGCCAGTGCTTGTCCTGCGGAGTTGATGATGAAGAAAGAGGATAGGGTGGTGGAATACGACTGCGCGTCTTGCGAGACTCACGTCTGCCGGGACGGGGTTGACTGCTTCGATCTCGCGGAAGACGCCGTGGGACTTTACACCGATGCGGATGCCTCGGACATGAATCTCACACGCGCGGCGGCGAAGGTGGAGGCCCAAGGTTATATGCGCTGGCCGCGTGCATTGGAGATCATCCGCTTCGCTGAAGCGGCAGGATTGTCCCACCTGGGGATTGCCTTCTGCGTCGGACTCGCCGAGGAAGCGCGGACGTACAAGGATGTCCTCGACAAGCGCTTTCGCGTCTCATCGGTCTGCTGCAAAGTCTGCGGCATCCCCAAGGCGCGGTTCAGCCTTGATCAGATCCGTCCCGACGATCCTCAGGAAGCCCTGTGCGCGCCTCTTTGCCAGGCGGAAATGCTCAACCGGGCCGGCACGGAGCTCAACATCCTGATCGGGCTGTGCGTAGGTCATGACGCCTTGTTCACCAAGCATTCCACCGCGCCGGTCACAACGCTGGTCGCCAAGGATCGAGTGCTGGGGCACAATCCCGCAGCCGCTCTTTACTCCCAGTACTGGCGTAAACGTCTGCCCGGTGGAGGCGGCGTAGCGTAGACCTCAAGATGGGAGTTCTGGCGACGATGCTTCATAGCAAGACTGCGCCGTTCCATTTGGATTGGCTGCAGATCGAAGTCTCAGCCCGCTGTAACTCCTCATGCTCATACTGCTTGACAAGTTCCTGCTCAGAACAGTGGCACGGAGGGCTGATGGATGCGCAGACCTTTGAACGCCTGCGGCCGAGCTTCCCTTCCGCCGACCTTGTCTTCCTACAAGGATGGGGCGAACCACTCCTGCACCCGGAATTCTGGGAGATGGTGCGCCGGGCCAAGGCGGCGGGAGCCATGACTGGTTTCACAACAAACGCAAAGCTGCTCGATCAGGCATGCACGCTCCAGCTCGTTGAGTCCGGCGTAGATGTCGTGGCAGTCAGTCTTGCTGGCGTGACCCCGGCGACCCACGAGCGCTTTCGCCCAGGCTGCAGCTTGGCCCAAATAGACGGGGCGCTCGCCGGACTGAAGAAGTTGAAGCGGGAGCGCGGCGTGCAAGAGCCGCACGTGCATATCGCGTTCATGCTACTGCGTTCCAACTGGCGGGAGGTCGATAGGCTGGTTGATCTGACGGCCCGCTGGGGGGTCACTCAAGTCGTGGTCAGCAATCTGACCTGGATCGGCACGGCGGCGATGCAGGAGGAGTCCATCCTGGAGCGTCGGGACCTGTGGCCGGAGGTTACAACCGTCCTGGAGCGGGCAAGACGCGACGCCTCGAGCAAGGGAATCGAGTTCTGCTATCAGGGCCTAGGAACTGGGCAGCCGCGGGCCACATGCACGGAGAACATCCTCAAGGCGTGTTTTGTGTCATGCTGCGGGGATGTCTCGCCCTGCGTATTCACCAACCTGAGTGGGTTGTCCGATGACCGGGTCATCCATTATTTCGAGGGTCGGGCGCACAAGGTGGAACGTCTTGTCTTCGGCAATGTGCGCGAGGAGACGTTGCCGGCAATATGGAATTCGGAAAAGGCTCGCGGGTTCCGCAAGTCGTTCCAGACCCGACTGGCGACGGGAAGCCCGGGGACCGACCACCTGCCTGAGCCGTGCAGACACTGCTACAAGCTTCTGGAGCGGTAACGTCCTTAACTGTGCTGAAGCTTCATCCGCGTGACGACCAGCACCGTGGCACGACTGTTCAGGACGTACGTGTCGAGATCGGGTGCACGGTGGCGCGCATGGAGAACGGTTGGTGATGCAGCGCGGAGCGGGGTCTCCGCCCGCCTGCCAAGCCGCTCAAGCCGAAGCGCTGGTGGCCTGCTTTTTCTCCCGGCCCCGTTCCACGAGGTAATAGAGAGTCGGCAGGGCAAGCAACGTGAGGACCAAGGTGGAGATCAACCCGCCCAGAACGACGGTTGCCAGGGGGCGCTGAATGTCGGAGCCGATGCCCCTGGCGAAAGCCGCCGGAACCATCCCCAGCATGGCCACGACAATCAGCACCAGGATGGGCCGCAACTGCAGGCAGGCCGCCGAGGCGATGGCGTCCGTCAGGGGGCCCGGCGATTCGGCGCGTTGCCGGTTGATGCGAGTGACGTACAGCACCCCGCTCATGACCGCCACGCCAAACAGCGAAACGAAACCGACGGCCGCCGAGACGCTGAACGGAATGCCTCGCAGGTGGAGAGCCACGATGCCGCCGACCACCGAGAAGGGGACGGTGGCGAGAACCAGGGCGGCCATCCGGGCCGAACCGAAGGTCCAGTAGAGCAGGGCGAAAATCAACAGGACGGTAATGGGCAGGATCCAGGCAAGGCGTTTTCGCGCGCGCGCCAGGTTCTCGAACTGCCCGCCCCATTCCACCCGGTAGCCGGAAGGCAAAGTGATCTGCTCATTGAACTTTTGCTGCGCCTCGGCCACAAAGCTGCCCTGGTCGCGGCCGCGGATGTTGGTGCGCACGCTGATCAGCCGCCGGTTCTCGCGCCGGGCCACTATGCTGGCGCCATTGACTACTTTGATTTCGGCCAGACGGGAAAGCGGCAGCCGGCTCCCGTCGGGCGCCGGGACCAGCATGTTGCCGATCTCGTTGAGCGTGCTGCGGGCCTCGGGTACGTACCGCACGACGATGTCGAAGCGCCGGTCACCTTCAAACAGCGTGCTTACGGGGCGGCCACCGATGGCCAGTTCGATCACCTCCTGAATGTCGGTGACGTTGATGCCATGCCGCGCCGCTTCGCCGCGGTCGATGCGGATGCGAAGTTGCGCCTGGTCGGCCTCCTGCTCGATGGCCGTATCGGCGGCGCCGTTCACCTGCCGGAGCACCCCGAGCACCTGGTCGGCCGTTCGGCGGAGCACCTCCAGGTCCGGCCCGCTCAGGATGACGGCCAGGTCGGCCGAGGAGCCGGTGAGCGCATCCATCACCATGTCGATGATCGGCTGGGTGAAGGTGAAAGCGGCGCCGGGAATGCGGGCGTTCAAATCCGCCGACAGCTCTTTCACCAGGTCGGCTTTCGTTTTTCCGGCCGGCCAAGTGGAGTAAGGTCTCAGCACCACCAGCAATTCCGTGCGGTTGGGGCCGAAGGGTTCGGTGTTGGATCCCTGCCGGCCGGTTTGAGAGGCGACCCGCGCAACCTGCGGTGATTGCAGCAACAGGGCACGGATCTGGCCGGCTATCTCGGCCGATTTTTCCAGCGCGACGCCGGCAGGCAGGTTCACGCGGATCCAGATCACGCCCTCATCCAGTTGCGGCAGGAACTCGGAGCCCAGGCGCCCGGCCAGCACCGCCGTGGCAGCAAACAGAAGCACGCTGGCCGCCGCCACCTGGCCGGGCCTGCGCATGGAGAAGCGCAGTGCCCGCTCGTAGGGCGCCGCCAGCCGGCCCACCAGCGCCCGCCCGCCCTCCTTCCATTCCCGGCCAAACAGCCACGCGGCCAGCACCGGCACCAGCGTGAAAGAGAACAGCAGGGAGCCGGCCAGTGCGGCGGCGATGGTGAAGGCCATGGGGGTAAACAGCCGTCCTTCGGCGCGCTCCAGGGTAAACAGCGGGAGATAGGCGGTGATCAGGATGAGCAGGGAGAACAGAATCGGCCTGTGGATGTCAACCGCGGCGCTCTCGATCACCGCGGCTCTCCGCCGCGCGTCCTGCCCGGCCGGCTGCAGCGCCAGCCGCGTGACGATGTACTCCACCATGACCAGGGTGCCGTCAACGATGATGCCAAAATCGATGGCGCCCAGGCTCAACAGGCTGGCCGGGATCCCGTAAAAGTACATGCAGCCGAAGGCAAACAGCAGGGACAGCGGAATGATCACCGCGGTCAGCACAGCCGCCCGCAGACTGCCCAGCAAGAAGAAAAGGACCAGGAATACGATGATCAGCCCTTCGGCCAGTGTGCGCGACACCGTGCCGAGCGTGTTGTGAACCAGCCCGGTACGGTCATAGATGGGAACAATGCGGACGCCGTCGGGGAGCCAGGCTCCGTTCAACTCCTCGATCGCCTCGCGCACCCCGCGCAGCACTTCGCTGGGGTTTTCGCCGCGGCGCATGACCACCACGCCCTCGACCCTGTCCGATTCCCCGTCCAGGCCGAATACCCCGTTCGGCGGAGCGGGGCCGACACGCACCCGCGCCACATCACGGATGAAGACCGGCGCGCCCCGCACCGAGGCTACCACGATGTTCTCAATGTCGCCGATGGTGCGGATCAACCCCACGCCGCGCACCACCATGGCCTGCTCCCCGCTACGCAACAGGGATCCGCCGCCATCCTGGTTGTTGGCGCCCACGGCCGCGGCGATCTGCTTGATGGTCAGGTTGTACTTGTACAGCCCCAGCGGGTCCACCTCGATCTGATACTGCTTGACGAGCCCGCCAAAGGCGAAGACGTCGCCGACGCCGGCAACCTGGAGCAGGCGGGGAGCGATTACCCAATCCTGCAGCTCGCGAAGCTGCATCGAACCGCCCGTGCCGCCCTCCAGCGCATAGCGGTACAACTCGCCCGCCGGCGTCGTCGGCGGAGCCAGGGTGGGCTCGATTCCCTCCGGGAGCGCGGCGTCCCGCAGTTTCTCCAGCACCACCTGCCGCGCCAGGTATTCATTGGTCCCGTACTCGAAGGTCAGATCCACGACCGACAGGCCGAAAATCGATCTAGAGCGGCGCGCAATGACGTTCGGTACGCTGTTCAGCGCCCGCTCGATCGACACGGAGACCTGCAATTCCACCTCTTCGGCGGCGTGACCCGGGTAAAGGGTGATGACCACCACCTGGATCTCGGAGATGTCCGGATAGGCCTCGATCTTGAGCGCGGAAAGCGCCCAGAGGCCGAGCGCAACTACTCCCAGGCTCAGGAAAACGATGAGGAACCGTTGTCGGAGAGCGAAGCGGATCAGTTTCGCCACGGGACTTGGGCCTCCTCAGCGGCCGACCAGCAGAATGGCGCCGTCTACCACAATCCGGTCGCCGGCTTTCAACCCCGACAAAATGGGGATCAGGTCGCCGGAGGCCTCTCCGGGAGTGACCTGGACCTGCTGAAAGTGTCCGGCCGATCTTTCCATAAAGACCGAGGCCGCGCCACCAGTGCGAACCACTGCCGCGGCGGGGACCGCCGGCAGCGTGCGCCAGCCGTGGGAGTGCCGGATCTTGCCGAACATCTCGGGACGCAGCCGTCCTCCGTCGTTCCGCAGCTCGGTGCGCACCTTTACGGTGCGCGTCTGCGGATCGACGGTGTCGGCGATGCGCATCACCCGGCCTCGGAACACCTCGCCGGGATAGGCGGCCAGCTCGACCTCGACCGCCTCGCCCAACTCGATGAGGCGAATCGAGCTTTCCGGCACATCGGCCGCGATCCAGACGGTGCGCAGATCGGCAATGGTAATCAGACTGGCGCTGGTGTCATTGCGGTACTCGCCGGGCACCACGGAAACTTCCAGCACCTTGCCGGCGAGGGGTGCCCGCACAATCAATTCCTGCGTAGCCTGTTCGGGCTTGAGCCCCAGGGCCGCCAGGCGATGAAGCGCGGCGTCCCGCCCCGCCTGCGCCTGTTCGACCGCCGTCTGGGATTGGGTCAGGTCGCTTTCGGCCCGCTGGACTTCCTTGAAGGGGGCGGCGCGGTGTTCGTACAAGTCGCGGAGCCTGCTCAGGTCGGCTTCGGCCTTCTGCAGCGCCGACTGCGCCTGCCGCAACTGCGACTGCGCCTGGCGGCAGGCGGTGACGGCCGCGCTGGCCTCCGGACTGTCGATGGTCAGCAGCACCTGCCCCGCCGTCACTGCGTCTCCCAGGTTTACATGCACCTCGCGCACGCGCCCGGGCAGCGGCATCACCACGCGGGAGATACGGTGGGGGTCCGCTTCCACCTTGCCCGGCGCCGATATTTCGTCGGCTGGGAAGGGAGCCATGTGGACGGCGTCAACCCGGATGCGTTCCAGCTTCGGCGAGCCGGGCGGCAGCACCACGTTGCCGGGCGGGGCCTCCGCCCGGGTGACGACGATCGAAGACGAACCGAGTTCCGGCGAGCGGCTGCAGGCCCCCGTCAGCAACAGAACCACCAGCAAGCATGTGAATGTCCGCCCTCTCATGGGGCAGCCGCCTTTCCGGAAACCGAATCCAGCAGGTAGAGGCTGCGGGCGTACTCAACCCGCGCCTCGTTGTGGCTTTGCATTGTGTCATTGAAGGCGCGCTGGGCATCCAGCAATTCCAGCAGGCTGGCCTCCCCGCGCCGGTACGAGTATTCGGTGGTCTCGCGCACCATGCGCGCCTGTCCCACCATCTTCCCTTCGATGCTGTCCAGCAAGTCCCGCGCGGCCAGCAGTTGCTGATAGGCGCCTTCGACTTCACCGGCCAGGGAGCTTTCCAGGGCGCGAATCCGCAACTGTAGTTGCCGCTCTTCCTGCCTGGCCCGCTCGATCTCTCCCTGGTTGCGATTGAACAGCGGCAGAGGAACGTTGAAGAAGAATCCCAGCGAGTTGCCCTTGCCGGCGATCCCTTGCTGCCGGCGATACTCGCTTCCCACGGTGTAGTCCACTTTCCCTTGCGCGATCTGCAGGCGCAGGTCGGCCTGCGAGCGCTCCAGACCGCGATAGAGGGCGCGCAGATCGGGCCGCAGTTCGCGCGCCTGCCGCTGCAGCTCTTCCAGGCCGGGCACGCTCTTGTCGCGCCTCAGCTCCCCGGTGATGGCCGGCGGGCGGGAAACGACGGGCCTGCTGAGCAGAACCTGCAGGCGGGTGAGCGCGGCACGCAGCCTCAGCTCCGCCTGGCGCACGGTGGCTTCGAACTGCGCGGCCGCCAGGCGCGACCGCACCAGTTCGACCTCGGCGATGTCGCCGGCGCGAACGCGCACCACGTTCAGCCCCACCACCTGGTTGAGCGAGTCCAGGCTCTGGCGGGCCAGCTCCAGCGACGCGTTGGCCAAGTATGCGTCGACGCAGGCGTTCTGCACTTCGAGGATCTTGCCGCGAACCGCATCCAGAAATTGCAGCTCGGCCACGGATCGCGCTGCTTCCGCCTCCTCGATCCGGTAGCGGCGTTTGCCGGCGCGCTCCAGCAGGAAATCGGTGCGGACGCTGTATTCCGGCGGTCCCGCCGCATTCTCTTCGTTGAAGCCGGTCCCCAGCAAATCAAGGTGATCGCCCGCCACACTGACCACCGGATTGGGGCGCAGCCGGGCCGCCAGCACGCGGGCGTTGGCAATCGCAATGTTGGCGCGCTCCGCCATCAGCGCCAGGTTGTTCTCCACCGCCTCCGCGGCCGCCTGCTCAATCGTAAGGCTTTCAGGTGGCGCCGAAGCGGCCGCGAGCTGCGGGCAGAGCAACGCCGCCACAAAAAGCGCCGCCCTGCCCGTTGCCTGGTTGAACCACGGTAAATGCATCGCTGCTATCCGCCGACACTGCGGCATGAATCCGGACCTCCGTTGCTGCTCAAACTCGCGTCGGGCGCAGAACCGACCTGCCCGGCCGAGGGCCAGATACCCGGAATCACCGAAGGCAAGCCCATCAAAGCTACTTGATCTTTGTATTTCGGACCAGCATGTCGTCGGCTGTAGATCGACACGCCCCGGGGTGGCCGCTTGAGCAGAGCCCGCCGGACACTGCCTCTCCAGCGGGCCCGCTCGATGGTGCGATCCAGCGGATTCTACACGATTACCGCCGCACGAGTCTAGAGATAATTGCATCTAGGTGCTGTTCGCACTCTATCTCTTTCTCCGGTCCGGCCGTCTGCCATCAGCGGGCCAGCTTGATATAAGACACTGATGTCTTCAAGCTCTTCCGTTAGAAGAAGCGCACCGTGTAGTGAAACCGCACGCCGCGGCCGATCTCCGGCGCGAAATCCTTGATGAGGGAAGCGTGGTTCCGGTAAAGCTGGTTCGCAATGTTAAACACGTGTACGCCGAAGGATTGCAGGGAGTGCGAGCCGGTCAGTGTGTAGCTGAGCGCCAGGCTGGCCGTTACATAACCCGCCGTCCGGGTCTCATTGGTGTAGAGCTGGTTCTGGGCGTTCGCCAGCACGATCTCCGGCCGCACGCTCACGGACTTGAAGAATACATCGAGCCCGATGCGTCCACGCGCGGGCGGAATTCGCGGTAGCGGACGCCCGCTCGGCCGCAGTTGGGCATCGACGGTGTCGAAGCCGAGCTTCAGCCAGGCGTTGCGGTGCAAGGCGGCATCCAGGCGCGCTTCAGCGCCTACATAGCGGCTGTCGGCCTGCACGTAGTTGGCTTTGACGAGACCTTCGGCGAACTCGCCGGTCGGCTCCATGTAAATGTAATTGTTCAGCCGGTAGTAGAAAAGATTTACCTCGCCGCGCAGCCGCTCAGCGGTGTGGCGAATGGCGGTCTCGAAACCGTAGCTCCGCTCGCGCTTCAGCTCCGGGTTGCCCACCTCGTACGCCATGTTGCCCGGGTGCGGGCCGACGTTGTACAGTTCCTCGATTGCCGGCGCCCGGTAGGAGTGGCTGTAGCTGGCAACCAGCGCGCCATTGCGCCACAGCGCGGCATTCACACCAGCGGAACCCGAGAAGCCGGTGAACGAGCGGCCAGGCAGGCGCTCGGCTGGGCTGTACCGGTTGGTCTCCAGTCGCCCCCCCAACTGCAGGCGGAAGCGGTCGAGGCTCAACTGCTGCAGCGCGAAGACAGCGAATGCGTCCTGGGTGACCGGCGGGGTGAGCGCTTCTTCGCCGATTACGTCATAGCCACGCCGCAGGCCCTGGACGCCGACGCTGCCCAACAGCGGACCGTGGCGGCGCTGGTCGAGCACGCCTCGATAGCTGAACTGCTTATTGAAAAAGCGCGTGTGAGTGTGGCCCTCGACCATTTCGCTGTGGTTCCAGTCGCTGTAGTTCAGGTGCAACGTGAAGCGGTCGAATCCGGCGCCGAGGTTCTGCAGGCCGCCGGTCCAGCGGAGGTTCTGCCGGCGCCACTTCTCGTCCACCGGGCCTTCCGCGTGCTCGTGCTGGTCGTCATGGTGGCCCTCCGCGGCCGGCACGGGCGGGATGCCGTACTGTCCGCGGTAGTCGCCGTAGCTGAAGCGGAAAAAGCTGCGCCCGGTGAAGCGGCCGGCGCCCGCAGTAGTATGCACGATGCCGGTGTGTGAGTTTTCCACGGTGCCGGCCGGCGATTGGTAGTCGCCGGTCCGCAAGCCGCCGCCGCTTGCGAAAAGCATCCACTTGCCCCGCCCGATCTCGAACCCGCCGTTGCCGCCGCCCTGCCCGTTGTTCGACCCACCGGTTGCCAAGAGGAAACCGCGGACACCACGGTGGGCGTGCGGATGGACCTGGTGGTGGCCGGTGATGATGTTGACCACGCCGCCCAGCGCGTTGGTCCCGTAGAGCAAGGTGGCCGGGCCGCGCACGACCTCGATACGCTCCACGCTGGATACATCGACGGGTTCGCCGTGATCTCCGGATTGCGAGGAAAGAGTGCCGGTGGCCATGCCGTCCTGCAGGATCGAAACGCGGTCTCCATCGAAACCGCGGATGACGGGGCGGCTGGTGCCGGGACCAAAGCTCCTCTTGGCAACGCCAGATTCATGCTCCAGTGCTTCGCCCAGCGACGCCGCCGCCTTCGGGGCAAGATCCAGCGTCTCCAGCGAGACCACTGCTTGAAACGCTTCCAGGGTGGTTTCCTCGCGGCCGGTCGCCGTCACCGTAACCTGCTCGTGAACAACCGCCAGACGGAGGCTGAAGTCGAGCGTCGCCTGGTCGCCGGATACAATCTCGACGCTACGCCGCTGGTCCGTCAAGGGGTGCATGTGAGCCAGCACGTCATAACGCCCGGGGGGCAACTGGTGGAACTGATAAAGGCCTTCGGCATCGGTCTCGACGGTGCGTCCGAGTTGAACAATCAACACGGTGGCGTGCGGCAACCTGTCCCCGTTCGCTTCCAGAACCACTTTGCCGCGAAGACTTCCGCTCGGTTGACACACAGCGGAGGTAGCGGCTCCAAGAACAAAAACCGTGAAAAGCCGGATCAAGAACACACATGCGCGCATGGCTCCTCATTTCATTCCCACGGCGGATGCCAGGCTCTTGCCTGCCGCCGGTTGAAGACATGTCCGCGTTTGCTCGCTTGGACCGCTCCTCACGAGCAGCACAAGCGGCGAGAAACACCTACGCTTCGCGAATGAGTGTCAGGCGGGTGGGGCTCGGCTGTGGCGAGCGCTCCAGACAAACCGGGCAGACCATCTGGCAGGGGCGCAGATTTCCAGGGGCACAAGCGGCGCCGGCTGATAGGCAAGGCCGGCTAGCGAAACCGGCACGGCGGGCGAGTGGCCCAACTGGCACAGAGCGCAGTGGCGGGATGAAGAGTGCGGATGGGGATGCGCGACAAAGAACGGAAGCAGGCAAACAAACAGCAGCGTGCCGACAACAGCGAGGGCGGCGACTCTCACTTGCGTGCTGCCCGGTTTCCCGGCTCTGGAGATTACCGCATTCATGCGCCAGTGCCTGCCTCAGCCAGCATAGAACCATCCGCCCGCTGGTGTGGAGCGGCTTACTTGACCCACCAGTTCCCTCTCACAAGCCGAAGCGGGTAACGCCCCGTGGCGGCACGTTCCTGCGCCGTTCCGGGTGGTAGTACGGTTCGAAAGGCGCGTCGGGCAGCCAACAGGGACGGAGCAAGTCAGCCAGCTATTCCAACGAATCATCCACGACGCCGCCAGGGGTCTCAAGCCGTGACGCTCACACCGAGAATCTCACGGATCTTGGCCAGCAAGTGCTCGCGGTCGGGCGGCTTGTCGAAGTAACCGGCCGGCGGGCGGACCTGCCTGCGCGTCTCGATGAAGCGCTTGAAGTCGTGCGATATCCCGGTGATGATAATGACCGGAATGTCGGACGTGGCTGGATCGGCCTGCAGGTCGCGGAACATCCGGACGCCGGATTCCTCGGGCATGGAGATGTCGAGCGTCACCAGATCCGGATGTTCGGATTTTGCCTTCTCGAAGCCGTCCCGCCCATTGACCGCGGTCATCACCGCGAAGCCGTTGTCCTCCAGCAGCGCAGTGAGGTAGGAGACTTCATCGGGCTCGTCTTCGACGATCAGAATTCTTTTTCTTTCAGTCATGGCATTGCCTCTATTTTTTCTGCAGTGCCTCCAACGCCCGCCGAAGCGCGTCCTGGTCGGCGCCGGACAGGGCGCGGGAAAGCTGGCCCCGCAAATCCTCCGGCTCGGGTTCGGGCCGCTCGGGGGTTTCGATGCCCAATAACCGGCGAACCGCGCTGACATATGCCGCCGGCCCCACCGGTTTTTCCAGGTAGATGCCGGGGCCGGACATGGTCATCTCCTCAAAATCCGCCCTGCCGAGTTCGTCCCGTGCGTGGCCGGTAACGATGAGGACAGGGATCTTGCAGAGCTGGCGGTCCTTCTGCAACTCGCGGTAGAACTTCGCGCCCGAATGCCTGGGCATCACCAAGTCCAGGGAGATGAGATCAGGCGCCTCCTGCTTCACGATTTCGAGCGCCTCCAGACCGCCCGCGGCTGTCCGCACCAGAAAGCCTGCGTCCTCCAGAGCATTCTTCAGGTAGCTGCGGACGTCAGGCTCATCATCGACCACCAGTACGCATCTCTGCCTTTCATCACTCATGACTTCACCTGCTCTTCGGTCTTGCTGCGGGCGGAAGCTGCGGCAAGCGCCTCCAGGCGATTGCGGGGAAGGCGCATGCGGAAGGTTGATCCTTGCCCGATAACCGAATCCGCCTCGATCCGCCCGCCGTGCTCCTGGAGGATCTTCCGGGTTGTCAACAAACCGAGCCCGGTCCCCTTGCCCCCCTTGGTTGTAAAGAAGCTCGTGAAGATTTTGGCCGTAACCTCCTGATCCATGCCCGTTCCGTTATCGGCGACTTCGAAGATCAAGTCGCCACCCTCCTCGCGTGTGCGCACGATTACCTTTCCGGCGCCTTGTTCACGCATGGTGGCGGCGTCGATGCCATTTGAGACCAGGTTGGTCAGGCAAGTCTCCATGCCGCTTGGGTCCAGGGGCGCCTCCCGGACATTCTCGCCGGCCTCCAGCAGCAGTTCCACCCCCTGCCGGGCGGCCGCATCATGATATAGCTCGACCACGCCGCGAGCGACCCTATTCGGATCTGTCGGCTGCAGCTCCGGCAGCCGCCCCTTGGCGAAGCTGAGAAAGTCCTTGACGAGCGTGGTTGTCTTCTGGAAGTTGCGTTGCAGGATCTGCCAGCCGTCGGCGATCCGTCCGGCATCGCCACGGCGGAGCCCGGTGTCCACCATGTACATGCCGCCCTCCAGCCCCATCAGCAGGTTCTTGATGCTGTGGGCCAGTCCGGCAACTGTCTGGCCCACCGCACCCAGGCGCTCGGCCTCCAGTTTCTCCTGCTCCAGGCGCTTCACCTCGCGGAGGTCCTGCATGAACGCCGCGCTTCCCAGCGTCTTGCCGTCCCTTTGCATGGCCACGGCCGAGAAGCGGGCCGGGATTTCCCTGCCGGCGGCGGCTCGAAGCAGCACTTCGGGCAGATTCAGCGGTTCCTGGCCGGCCGTCCCGGTTTTAAAAAACTCGGAGGGCAGCATCCTTCGAAGCTGCTCCGGCGCCGGCGGCCGCGCGGCCTGCCAGTTCAGCAGCGCTCGGGCGGCGGGGTTCATGATGCGCACCACGCCGCGCGCGTCCAGGGCGATGATGCCGGTGGCGGAATTGCGAACTAGGCTCTCGTAAAAATAATACGCATCCTTCAGTTTCTGGCCGAGCTTGCGAAGCTGAGTGATGTCCGTTGACATCTCCACGACGTACGGTACAGCATCCTGCCCTCTCGAAAGGGTGGAAGTGGTGACCACATAGAAGGCGGGCGAGCCGTCCTGATGGACGCCGGCCTGGCTGGACACGTGTTCCCTGCCGTCCCTGAAGGTTTCCGCGGCCGGACACATGGAGCACCTCTTGTCCCGCCGCTTGTACGCCTGATAGCAATGCTTGCCTTCGGCTTCCCCAAAGGCCTGCCGGAATTTTTCGTTGGCGCGGATGATTCGGAAATCCCGGTCGATGATGGCCACGTAGCACGGCACGCGTTCGAAGAACAGGTCGTATTCCCGCTGCCAGTGCCGTGTTTCGGTCAGGTCAGTGGTCATCTTGATGACGTACTTGACCTGGCCTCGGGGATCCCTCAGCGGTGCGGCATGCACGACGTAGTGGCAGGCACGCCCCTTCCGGTCCACGCCAATCTGGTCGGATACGTGTATCTGCCCGTCCACAAACGTCGCCGCAATCTGGCAGCCGGCGCATCTGTCGGGCGCTTTCTTGTACACCTCGTGGCAATAGCGCCCGCGCCATTCGCCGAAATAGCGCTCGAAATTGTTGTTGGCGCGGACGATCTGGAAATCGCGGTCGACAACCGCCACGTTGAACGGCACCAGCTCGAACATGCCCTGTCCGAGCAGGCCTTCCAGTTCGTTCTGGGCGGCGTTGTCCATCATTTCGAGACCGTTGGCAGCAGGATGCCTTTGCCGGCGAGTTCCCGGTCACGAAAGCGCAGACCGGGGGCATCGACGAAATCGCGCCTCTCTTTATGGCAGTTCACGCAGCGCGCCAGATCCGGCTTGGCCTTTTGTTGAGCCATCTTCGCGTGACAACCGACACAGAGCTGGTGCAGCGCGGGCGCATAGCCTGGCGCATCGTATCGCTTTACCTGGACCAGGGCTCCGTTGGGAACCAGATCTCTGTGGCAGGCGTCGCAGCGCTTTGCGGTCGCCGCCGTGCGCGGTTTGCGGCGCTCATGGCACTCCCAGCAGGCCACGCGGCCGCCGGTGGGCGAGGAGTGCCAGTCGTGCCGGAAGGCATCAGCGGGCAAATACATCTCGCGGTGACAGCCAGAACAGCCCGAATTCCGGTCGCGCGGCAGGTTCATGTGGTGACACTTCACGCAGGAGGCCTGGTCGCCGTTCCGCTTCTGGTGCTCCTGGTGCTTGAATGCCACGCCGTAACCATCCCGGTTGCCGTCGATCCAAAGCGTTTCTCCGCCGCGGGCGCGGTGGGCCGACGCATGCTCGATCCCACGGCTTGCGGCCGGTTTGGGCGCCAGGATCGCAAGCCCCGCCGACGCGGCGAGGATGAAAGCCAGCGAATAGACGGTGCGGCCGGCAACGGCAGGAACCCCCAGCCACGTTTGCCCCACACTGTCGAACTCCGGCAGCTTCCCCGGGTCCGCCTCCGGATCAGCCGGGCGTTCCTCCCAGATTTTGAAACGTTCGATGGTAAACATAAGGACCAGCACGGCCGCCGAAACCACGCCCGCGCTGATCGCCAACTCGGTCCACGCCGGCACGTAGAATTGCGGGCCGCGCCCCTGGTGAACCACTCCGCCCACATCGATCCTGTTCAGCACGACGCCGAATACGCCCACAGCCGCGGCGAGCCATTGGCCCGCGCGCGTTCGCCTGGCCCGGGGAATGAACAGCAGCGCGGCTGGAACGATCGCCATGACAGCCATCTCGAACCAGAAGAGCTTCACCTGCCATTCGCGTCCGAGAAGGTGTCCCAACTGGCCACGCGCCGCGAGGTCCCCAAAGCGCAGCGCCACGTAGCCAAGCAGCACCCAGCGGGCCGCCCCGCCCAACCCGGCCAGCACTTCGGTCTCCGGCTTCCGGCGGTACAGGTACGCTGTGAAATGACTTTCAAACACCACCATCATCAGCCCCAGGCACACCGCCGAGACAAGAAACAGCACCGGCAACAACGGCGAGTACCAGAGCGGATGCAGATGGTACGGCATGATCAGGAACAGGGAACCGAGCGAGGACTGATGCAGGGTCGAGAGGGCAATTCCGAGAATTACGAGGGGCAGCCGAAACCGGACCAGGACGCGGCGCACTTTGGCCAGCGCGCTGTATTCCTCGGCGGGCACGGGGAAGAACTCCAGCGTCAGAACCGTCAGGTACAGCATCACGCACCAGCCGACCTCGAACAGCGGCGAGCGGGGATTCCAAAAGACGATCATGTGCCAGATGTTCCACGGCAGACCGAGGTCGAAGAGCAACCCGACGACGACCGCGACATAGCCGAGGAAGGCGGTCAGCAGCGCCGGACGAACGACGCGGTGGTAGCGTTCCAGCCTGAAGATGTAAACGGCGGCGGTGATGATGAATCCGCCCGCCGCCAGCGCCACCCCGCCCATGACGTCGAGCCCGATCCACAGGCCCCAGGCGCAGCCATCGGAAAGGTTTGTTGTGGCTCCCAGGCCGTACAGGAAGCGGGCCGCGGCCACGGCGGCTGCCAGGCCGGCAACCAGCCAGAGCACGAGTTTCAGTCGCCGGACCCTACTCATCGGCCTCCTCTCCCTGTCTCTTCATGCGCCGGCCGATGATCCAATTCAAGCCGGCCATCGCCGCGATGACACCCGTGAAGGCCAACGGCACCGCGTTCATGGCCAGCGCGGTACGCTCCGGGACCGGCCTGTCGCCGAGCGGTTGGCCACGCGTCAAAAACGCCAGATCGACATTGGAAATGTAGAGCACCGAAGTGCCCCCCACTTCGTGCTCGCCCCACACCTTGTTCAGATACACACCCGGCTTCTCGCCAATGCGGCGGCGCGCCTCGGCGAGGAGCAGGTCGCGGTCGCCGAAAATCGTCGCTTTTGTTGGGCAGGCAGCGGTGCAAGCGGGCAGGGCCCCGGCACGAATCCGGTCGTAGCACAAAATGCATTTGCGCACGTAGGGCGCCGCCTGGTCCCAGTCGTAGCGCGGGATGCCATAGGGGCAGGCCATGATGCAGTAGCGGCAGCCCATGCACCTGTCGCTGTCGTACACGACCGCGCCCAGGGCGGTCTTCGAAAGCGCGCCCACCGGGCACGCCGACGCGCAGGCCGGTTCGAGGCAGTGCCGGCACTGCTTTCGCACAAACGAACGATTTGGCCCTTGTACGACCGAGGTCCAGTTCCGGGCCGAGAGGCCGTCATCGAGATCCCACCGCCGCGGAGCGTCGGGCGCCAGGTGATTGACCCTCTGGCAGGCGATTGCGCATTCGTTGCAGCCGATGCACTTCGTCGTGTCGGTCAAAATAGCCGCTTTCATCGGATCCAGACCCCCTTTCCCTGGCGCGCGGACGGGCCTCCGTGGAGCCGCGACTTCTCGACCCAGCTCGGCCGTTCGGCATAGCCCAGCGTCGCCGCCACCCTGTCCCCGGCGCCCGGGACGAACTTCCACGAGACGCCGGTCACCAACTGCGACAACGGCGCCAGCACGCAGTGAGCGATCTTGGCGAACGGGATCAGGATCATGATGAGGTTGCCGGAGTAGACGTGCAGGAGCATCAGCACCTGGTAGGTTTTGGGCGCGATGGCGGCGTTTGAACACATGTAGCCGCTCGCGAAAGGAACCACCAGGAGCAGCGGCCAGAGATAATCCTGGCGGCGGCTCAGTGCGCGGGCTCGGCGGTCGAGCAGACGGCCGAGGAACAGCCCCAGCCCGGCGGCGATCGTGAGCAGCGTCAGCCAGTCCGCCGCCCTTTGAGGAATCGGGGGCCACGCCAACCCAACCGCCCGCTTCCACGACAGTACGTGGGCCGCCAGAAAGGGCGGAACCGCCAGCAGGCCGGCGTGGAACAGGAAGGAGGTGGCGCTATACAGCGGCCGGGTCCGCCATAACCGGCGAACCGGAACCAGCCAGCCCAGCGTCTGCCGCGCCATCTCGCGCCATGCCAGGATTCTGTCGGGACTCCGGCGGTAGGCTTCTGCGATTCCCACGGTGGAGAGGAGGCCGACACGCAACAGGCCCAGAACCATGAGCGAGAATGCCAGGCGGAAGAGGGGCCCGCGTCCGAACTCGATCCATGCATCCACTCGACTCACCTCCCGCTGACCCGTTTATTGGAACACAATCGCTTTGTACAGAAGATCGTGCAGCCCCACGATCTGGCAGTCGATGTGGTGCTCTTCGGCCAATTCACGCAGTTGCTTCTTGCAATTGGCGCACGGAGCGACGCAGTATTTCGCCCCGGTGGCGCGAATCTGGTCGGCCTTCTGCCTGCCCCCCACCAGCGTTCGGAATGGGCGGATCTCATCGATGGAGACGGTGCCGCCGCCCCCGCCGCAGCAGATGTTCTCGCGGCGGTTGGGAGTCATCTCGACATAATCCCTGCAGAACGCCTTCAGCAGTTCACGTGGCTGCTCGACGATCCACCCGGGCCGGGCTATATTGCACGGGTCGTGGTACGTCACGCGGCCGGTGATCACCTCTGGGGCGAGCTTCAGGCGCCCTTCTTTCCAGACGCGGTGCGTGTACTCGATGAAATTGACGACGGGAAGCGCGTCCCGGCCGCCGCAGTAGGTGGGGTAGAAATACTTAGCGGCGCGCGACGCGTGTCCGCACTCGCCGATCAGGATCTTTCTGACCTTGAGCCGCTGGGCCTCGGCCTGCACCTTCTGCAGCACGTGCTCCAGGACGTGATCGCTGTAGAAGAGGCCGTAGTTGATGCCGTCGTAGTACTTGGTGCCGATGGTCCAACTGTCGCCGGTGGCGCGAAACACGGCCGCGTTGCCCATCAGGGTGTCCGCCTCCATGATGAAGTCCGACACGGCCGGTAGGAACAGATATTCCGCTCCCTCCTGGTCCATGGGAAACGGAATCTCGATTCCTTTCTCCTCCTGCATCTCCTCGCTCAGAAACTCAAGTCCGTCGAGAAGAGCCGGCACGGGAATGGCCGAGGTGTTCCCGCTCGCCCCGGTCAACTGCTCGCGCGTGCTCACCACCAGCGCCCGGGGGGCGATGCCGATCTCGGAAAGGATGTACCGCCCGAGGTGTGTGAGGAGGCCGTGGTCGATTCCCATCGGACACTGCAAATAGCAGCGCCGGCAGGCGGTGCAGTTGTAGAACGCGTCCGCCATCTCCTGAACACGCTCATCGGTCAAACCCGGCTCGCCCAGGACTCGCGCCCGGAGGATGCCAGCCAGCGTGAAATGCCGCCGATAAACCCACAGCAGCAATTCGGAGCGGTAACAGGGGATATCCCGTTCGTCCTTTGTTGCGGCATAGACCTGGCAGTGGACCGTGCACCGGGAGCACTTCGCGCTCACCCGCACGTAGTGATCGAGCGCCAGGCGATAGTTGGTGTGCTTCAGAATAGCCGCGAAGGCTTCGATGAAGCGGCGGGGCCGCTCCGCCACCGCGAAGTCCTCGGCGTGGTAGCGGACGCCCAGGCGCTGCCGTTGAATCACTTCAGGCTTCTTGGTGGAAGTGAATGCTCTGTTCCGTTCTTCCGGGGCGAGGGGCTGCATTGTTCTAAGGTTCCCGAACCCCTTCAACACATGCCGTCCGCCAGGGTTCGCCGGCGCCTTTCCGTCGCTGTGTAGTATGACACATCTAGATGCGCTATACATCTAGCAAACTTGCCTTGCCCCAGTGCGCCGATGCCCAATGGAGTCCGTAGATGATAGTTGCATCTATTTCTGCGGACTGTTATCCTTTTGCCGACGCGAGGCATCGTCCGGAGGTTGAGATTTGGCGCTACGCTTATGCAAGCGGCATTTCCAAAAGCACCCCTGCACGTGCGCCATGGGGAATCTGTATCGCTTCGTTGAACCGGTGGTGCTGCTGCTCTTGAAGAAAAAAGGGCGGTCGTACGGCTATGACCTGTCTGGCGAGATTCAGAAACACGCTCTCACGGATGCGGAGATTGAGCGCGCCGCCCTATACCGTACGCTGCGTCAACTCGAGGCCAACGGAAACGTGAAGTCGGAATGGGATGTCGAGGGCAGCGGCCCGGCCCGCCGTGTCTACAGGCTGACGCCCAAGGGCAAGCGTCACCTTGACGAGTGGGCCACCGTGCTCGACCACGTTTCCCGATCGATGGGCCGCTTTGTGATCGAAGCCCGACGCGCCACGAGCCCAAGAGGAACACCCGGCACGGCGACGGCCTGAGCGCGGCGTCGGACATGGAAAGCCGTGCTATGCCGCCGGCGTTTATCAGCCGGACAAGACGCTGGTGGCGGCCGGGTATTCCGCGGAGCGTGCGGACGGCCGGGTGCGACTAGAAGATCTTTTGGACGTGCGTCCTGTTTTCGTTCCGCGCCGCGCGGAGACGGGCAAAGCCATACCCGGCAAGCGCCAAGCCGCCGATCACTGCCAGTGCTACCATGGTCAGAAACTCCTTCTTCTGAGAGACGGGTATGACCCGTCCCCTCGTTTCAGCTAATCTGAATCGGGATCATGATCCGGCCGAACCGCAGGCAAAATCGGCCAGTCGGGCGCCTGGCGGGAAGGGCCTGAAAACTTGTCCCAACTCGTATTGTTAAAGATACAGGAAACCGCCCCGCGGTTGCATGAACCTTTTTGTTATCGATTCGATCAAAAACAGTTGCGATTCGCCACAGAGCCACTGAGGCCCCAGAGACCTCTGCCCTGCCGCCAGCGCCTCGTTCCATCCCATCGCGGTTGCTTTCATGATCGTCGGGATGCCTGCGGCTGCCGCCGGTCAAGTGACCCTGCGGAAGAATTGCCCGGCCGGGGTCCAGGAACGCGGCTGCTACGGGGCGGTTCGGCTTGAGGATTGGGGGCAAAGCCCGCGAAGCGGGCGAAAGAGTAAAGCCCATGGCGCAAGCCATGGGGATCAATGGTTACCCGGTGGAAGCCCGCGAAGCGGGCGAAAGGGACGGTCAGGGCGTACCGTGTCAGTGGAAAGCGGCGAGTCGGTAGCGATGAGGTTCGGTCCTAAAGGCCCCCTTTTACCGGCCAAAATTGCTGCTGCGGCCCGGAACTTTCGCCCGCTTCGCGGGCTGTTCGGGTGCCTGGTGCGTGGCCCCATGGCTCGCGCCATGGGCTACAATCTTTCGCCCGCTTCGCGGGCTGAAGCTGTGTCCGCGCTCACTACACTTTTGGGAGACGAACCAGTTCTCTCTTCTACCGCAGTCGGCCTTGCTGCTGATCAGGTTTGTCAGTGTTCATCCGTGGTGAATTGTCTTGGGATAGGAGATCTCGAAGGGCTTACTTGACCAAAAGCTTGGGAACGTGTATGTTAGGGCGACAAGAACGATCCGGGCAATGGGGAGCCAATTCCGTTTTTCCGCGCAGGTTCTGTGCCTGAGCTCATCGGCCGTCGAGGAAAGAGATGCAAACCAGGTTGCCGGGCCCCGGTTATTGCTTTTCACTGATCCTGCTGCTCACGCTCGCATTGCTGCTTGTCTCGAACACCCCGAGGCTCCACGGGACGCAAGATGACTCGTACCCGAGGCGTGCTCTCGGTCCAATGAGGACCGCAGTCCGATCGCCGCTTGCTCCGCGAATCGTCGAATCCTACGGCAAACTGCCTCTGAGCTTTGAGGCCAACGAGGGGCAGGCGGACGGCCAAGTGAAGTTCCTTTCGCGCGGCCGCGGCTACACGCTGTTTCTGACGGACGAAGGCGCCGCGTTGCAGTTGTGGATTGCGGATTCCGGCGGAGTCGGGATCCGCAATCCGAAATCGGCGGCGGTGCGGTTGAAGCTGGTCGGCGCGAATCCGTCGCCGGAGGTCGTAGGGCTGGACGAGCTGCCGGGGAAGAGCAACTACTTCATCGGCAACGATCCCACCACGTGGCGCACCGACGTTCCCACCTTCGCCAAGGTCGAATACCGCGATGTGTACCCGGGAATCAATCTTGTTTACTACGGCAGCAATCAGAACCAGCTTGAATACGACTTCGCTGTCGCTCCCGGCGCCGTCTCCAGTCAGATCCGCTTTGCCGTCGAAGGCGCCGACAAACTGGAGGTAGACAGACAGGGCGACCTGCTGTTGCACGCCGGCGGTGGCCAGGTGCGCTTCCACAAGCCGCTGGTCTACCAGGAGATCGGTGGCGTCCGCCAGGAAATCGCCGGCAGCTTCGTCCTGGTTGACGGCATTCCGCACTCCGCACTCCGCACTCCGCATTCGCAGGAGGTTGGCTTTGAGGTGGATGCTTACGACACGGGCCGGCCGCTGATGATCGATCCCGTGCTCGTTTATTCGACGTACCTCGGCGGCACCTGGGATGAAGCGGGCGAGGCCATTGTCGTGGATGCGTCCGGCAGCGCCTACATCACCGGGTGGGCCGGGGGTACGAGCTTTCCCACCGTCAACGCGATGCAGGGCGCCAACCGCGGGGGCGTCTTTTCGAATGACGCGGTTGTGGTGAAACTGAGTCCAGCCGGCACTCTGGTCTATTCCACCTATTTTGGGGGCAGCGGCGCCGACACGGGCCGGGCCATCGCCGTGGATTCTGCGGGCAACATTTACATTGCCGGTTCTACCAGCTCCACGAATTTCCCGACGGCGAGCGCACTCCAACCGTTGCTGGCCGGGGGTCAGGACGCCTTCGTGGCCAAGCTTAATGCCACCGGCTCCGCCCTTTATTACTCGACGTACATTGGGGGCAAGGGGACGGACGAAGCCCGCGGTATTGCCGTGGACGCCTCCGGCAACGCGAATGTTGTCGGGCAGACATCCTCACAAGATTTCCCAACGGCCAAAGCGTTGCAGGCAGCTCTCAAGGATTCGGACGCCTTCCTGGCCAAGCTTGACAGCGCCGGCGCCACCTTGGTTTACTCCACCTACCTGGGTGGCGTCGGCGAGGACAAGGCGAACGCGGTGGCGGTCGACTCCACCGGCAACGCGTACGTCACCGGGTATACCAAGTCGCAGAACTTCCCAATTGCGAGTCCGCTTCAGGCTGCCAATGGCGGCGGATCGACTGGTTCAACCTACGATGCCTTTGTGACGAAGGTGAGCGCCGATGGAACGCGCCTGGTTTATTCCACCTATCTGGGTGGCGCCGGCGACGACCAGGCTAACGGCATCGCCGTAGACGCGGCAGGCAACGCCTACGTCGCGGGGTATACTCTATCCACGAATTTTCCAATGGCGGGCGCGCTCCAGGCAACCGCCGCGGGTGGCACCTGTTCGGGGTCACCCTGCTCTGACGCTTTTGTTGCGGAGCTAAACGCTGCCGGCTCGGCACTCCTCTACTCGACCTACCTGGGCGGCAAAGGCAACGACTCCGCGTATGGCATCGCCGTCGATTCTTCGGGCAACGCTTATGTGGCGGGCCGCACGGACTCGACCGATTTCCCGCTTGCTAACCCGCTACAGCTTGGCAACGGCGGCGGCAGCTACGATGCTTTTGTTGCTAAGCTGAACGCCGCCGGCTCCGCCTCGCTGTATTCCACCTACCTGGGCGGGGCCGGTGTGGACGAAGCCCACGCCATCGCCCTCGACCCGTCCGGCAACGCCTACGTGACCGGCAGCACGTCCTCGAGCGATTTCCCGGTCTTGAACCCCGTGCAAGCCGCCCTTGCCTTCGGGGGTTCTGATGTTTTTATAGCCAAGCTTGCCGAAAGCACCGCGTGTACGTACTCTCTTTCACCGACGAGCGCGTCTCACTCGACAAAGAGCGAGACCGGCAACGTATCGGTGACGACACAAACCGGTTGCGGATGGAGGGCGGTCAGCAACGTCCCATGGGTCAGCATCACCAAGGGTAATATGGGCACGGCCAGCGGGACGGTCACATACCTGGTGGAGGCAAACCTGGGTATGACGTCCCGCTCCGGCACGCTGACCATCGGCGGACAGCTCTTCACGGTAAACCAGGCAGGTGCGGGAGGCGGATGCTCCTACACGATTACGCCGGACAACGCCTCGGTTGCCGCCAGTGGGGGCGCCAGCACTGTAACGGTGGCGACCGATAGCACGTGCGCCTGGACGGCGGCCAGCAATGCGGCCTGGATAACGCTCACCTCCGCCAGCAGCGCCACCGGAAACGGAACCGTAGCTTATTCGGTGGCGGCCAATACGGGCGCTACCTCCCGCGCCGGCACACTCACCATTGGCGGGCGAATCTTCACCATAACGCAGGCCGGGACCGGTTCGCTCCGTGCTTCGCCCGGGGCCTTGACGTTTTCGGCGCAGCGCGGTGGGTCTAATCCGCCGTCCCAAACCGTCCAGTTAAGCGTCTCGGACGGTTCTGCGGTTTCCTGGACGGCTACCGCTTCCAGCACCGCCGGCGGAAACTGGCTTTCCATCTCCCCGGCGTCCGGGACCACTCCGGGCAGTGCCTCGGTCGCGGTGAACACCGCTGGATTGACAGCAGGCAGCTATACCGGGCAGGTGACGATCACGCCGGCCGGCGGCGCCTTTGTCACGGTTTCCGTCAGTTTGACCGTAAGCGAATCACCGCCCACCATTGGAGTTGCTCCGCCATCTCTTCAGTTCACGACCACGGTGGGGACCAATCCCGCGTCGCAAAGCATCACGGTCACCAACCAGGGAAGCGGCGCTCTGAGCTGGCTGGGCACGGTGAACTACCTGTCCGGCTCCGGCTGGCTGTCGATCAGTCCGCCCGGCGGAAGCGCCCCGACCACCTTGGCGGTTTCGGTCGACGTAATCACTCCGGCCCTGCCGGCCGGGACTTACAAGGGGCAGGTGGTGGTTTCGGCCCTCAGCGGCGCGGCCAACTCGCCGCTGGTGCTGCCCGTCACGCTGACCGTTACTTCGCCGACGCAGCTCGCCGTCTCGCCGCAGTTTCTGAACTTCCAGGTGCCGCAAGGGAGCGCGGAAGCCGTTTCGCAGGCCGTTTCCATCACCAACGCGGGGAGCGGCACGCTGAACTGGACCGCCGCGGCAGCCACCGGCAACGGCGGCAACTGGCTGGCGCTGGACGGAACGCAGGGGACCGCTCCGGGAACGCTTAAGGTAACCGTGAATGGCGCGGGGCTGATATCGGGCGTCTACCTGGGTTCGGTCAAGGTTACCGACACGGCCAGCAACACAGGTGTGACCGTGATTGTCGCGCTCACCGTCAACCCGCCGGCCACCACGATTCTGCTGAGCCAAACGGACTTTGTCTACACCGCGGTGGAAAACAATGCGGCGCCGATTACGCAGGCGCTGCGGGTGCTGAACATTGGGCAGGGCGTGCTCAACTGGAAGCTGTTGGCCACCATTCCGAGCGGAGGCAATTGGCTCTCGGTCGATCAGGCCGGCGGTTCCACGACCACCGATCCGGCCAGCGCCGCGCGGCTGAATATACTGGTCACGCCGGCCGGCCTGCCGGCTGGGAACTACTACGGGCTCCTGATCGTCTCGGCTTCGGGAGCCACAAACTCGCCGCAGCTCGCTTCGGTGCACCTGCGCGTTGTGCCTTCCACTTCCGCGCCGGTGGCGTCCGTTCTTCCCAGCGGTTTCATATTCATGTCGGCGGAAGGCGCGGCCGACCCGCCGGCACAAGCGTTTGCCGTGCAGAATATCGGCGGCGGCTCGCTCCCCTTCAAGGCCTCGGTTTCCACCTCGGACGGCGCTCCGTGGCTCAAGGTGTCGCAGGCACAAGCGACGGCGCCGGCCACCATCAGTGTCCAGGCGAGCAGTGCCAATTTGCGGGCGGGAATCTACCGCGGAACGATTTCCTTAGAACTCCCGGCAGGCATCATCCAACAACTGTCGGTGCTGCTGGTGGTCGGCCCGCCGGGTGCGACCGTCTCCGCGCTCAGTGCGGCTGAACGGCCGGCGGCAGCCTGTTCGCCCACCGAAATCTACGCCGTCAGCACCAGCTTGCCCAACAACTTCTATTCGCTGGTCGGCTGGCCCGTGCCGATTGTCGTCCGCGCCGTGGATAACTGCGGCAATCCGGTGGTTGCCGCTACTGTCGTCGCCAGCTTCCTGACTTCCGGTCAAGCACCGCTGGTTCTAAAGAGCCTGCGCGATGGCCTGTACACCGGAACCTGGGTGCCAAACTCCACCCAGCGCCAGCGAATCAGCGTCAAGGTGCTGAACCCGCCATTGAAAGAGGCCACCATCGAACTGGCCGGACAGCCGGAAGCGTTCAGCGCCGACGTGCCGTTGATTAACCCGGGCGGCGTGGTTAACGGGGCGAGCTTCGCCGCCCAGGCGCCGGTCTCGCCGGGAAGCATCATTTCGCTGTTCGGACAAAAGCTCAGCCTGCGGGAGATGAGCGCATCTTCGCCGCTGCCGCGACAATTGGGTGGAATGGCGGTGAGGATTGGCGACATCGAGGCGCCGCTGTTCTACGCCGGTCCCGGGCAGGTGAACGCGCAGGTGCCCGTCGAGATGTCGGGGAATACGGCAGCTTCGGTCGTGGTGACGCTCAACGGCAAAGTCTCGCCACCCGAATCGCTGTTGATCTCGTCTGTCCACCCCGGCATCTTTACCTATGACAAGGACGGCATCAGCCGCGGAGCGGTGCTGGACGAATCGTATGCCCTCGTAA
>Ga0315279_10001975_pt1 | contig 32237 bp, 29 predicted proteins | sample YL17G06_20_MG_FD_203694 | JGI IMG/M metagenome (GOLD analysis project Ga0315279, IMG submission 203694) | Sediment microbial communities from Yellowstone Lake, YNP, Wyoming, USA - YL17G06_20 | ecosystem: Environmental > Aquatic > Freshwater > Lake > Sediment | place: USA: Wyoming | collected...
TCGGCACCCAGTCTTCCAAGCACTGCGGTAACAAATCGATCTGATCATAGTTGGCGCGTATCTCTTGGCTCATGCCTATTCGCTTAGCACTCCGCCTTCCATACTCCTAGTTTTGAGACAGCCTCTGAGAAGGTCCGCGCCAGCCCCCCCGAAACATGTCTCGTCTGTCCAGGGCGCAAGGCTCGCCAAGGCGACCGCCCCTACGAGGACCTCTTCCGCAGCGGAACCCGAATCAGGCAATAGGCAATGATCCCGAAAGCGATAAGCGAGAGCCACCCGCCCCAGTTGGGGACAAACGGCAAGTGATCGAGGCCGGTAAAGACGTGGGTCAATGACGACACGCCAGCCAGGAACAGCGTGGCGAGCAGAATCCCCGTGATGGCTTCGCCGGCGATGAAGCCCGAAGCGAGGAGTGTTCCCCGCTCGTCAAACTTGGCTTTTTCTTCCGGTGAGAAGTTCTTCCGCGCGGCAAACACATCCGCAGCCCATTTCATAATGCCCCCCACAAAGATGGCCGAGGTGGTCTCGAGCGGCAGGTACATGCCCACGGCGATGAGCATGGGCGAGGGCGCTTCGATCATCACCAGGGCCACACCGAAAAGGCATCCAATCAGCAGCAGCCCCCAGGCCATCTGGCCGCCCACGATGCCTTGGGCGAGCTGCGCCATGAGGCCGGCCTGTGGCGCGGGAAGCAACTTCCCGCCGATGCCGCCGCTCGCCAGGTTCGCTTCGTGCAGCGCGATGATGGGCAGGAGCAGGAAGAAGGAGACGGCGGCGACGCTCAGCACTTCGACCACTTCCATCTTCCAGGGCGTCCCACCCAGCAGATAGCCAGCCTTCAAATCCTGGATCAGGCTTCCCGAAACGCAGCACGCGCAGCACACCACGGAAGCCACGCCCAACACCGCTGCAACCCCACCCAAGCCTTTCACCCCGATCGCCACCATCATCAGTGCCGCGATGACCAGGGCGGCAAGCGTCAGTCCGGAGACGGGCTGGTTCGAGGACCCTACCAGGCCCACCAGGTAACCACCCACCGCGGCCAGGAAGAACCCGCTCAAGGTCATCACCACGGCCGCCAGGATAGCCGCGCCCCAGCTCTGGGCAAAGGAGTAGTAGATGATGGTGATGGGGATCACCAGGCCGATGATGGCGAGGATGATCCATTTGATTGGGATGTCGATGTCCAGGCGCGTCCGCGCCGCGGCGCCGTGCTCGCCCGTCGCAGAAGAAGCCTGAAGGGCCCCGCGGATGGAGCGCAGGATGGATTCCCGCATGCTGTAGAGCGTGTAAACCGCGCCCACCAGCATGGCGCCGACGGCGATGGGGCGGACCACGTTGTACCAGACGGTGTAGCTCACCAGGTCCCAGGGTGCTGTCCCTCCCGTCGCGGCTCCCACCCGTTGTGGCAGGTTAGGATCGATGAAGAGCACCAGGGGAATCAACACCAGCCACGCAATCACGCCGCCGGAAAAGTTGATGGCGGCCAGGCGCGGGCCGATGATGTAGCCGATCCCAATCAGCGCGGGCGAGGCGGAAGGCGTGGTGTAAGCCATGCCGCCAGTGTAAGCCACGTCGCCGATCGGCTCCTTCTGATAGCCAAAGTAGCGCACGACCGACTTGGGAAAATTCACAAAGAAACTGACCGAGTCCTGGAAGACCTGGAATCCCTTGTCGTCCTTGAGCAGTTGCAGGAAGGAGCCCAGGCCCATCGCGCCGAAAATGTATTTGGGAGCGTCGGTCGCGCCCTGTTGGCCGGCCTTGACGATCTCCGCGCTGGCGGTGCTTTCGGGAAAAGGCAGGTCGGATTCCACGCACAGCGGCCGTCGCAGGATAATGATGAAGAAAATCCCCAGCAGTCCGCCCGCCAGCAAGATCAACGTGCCCACCCAGAAGTGGCTGCGCAGGTCGGTCCAGAGCCGCTGCCCGCCGATGTTCACCATCATGAAGGCGGGGATCGTAAAAATGGCGCCGGCCACCAGCGCCTCGCCCACGGAGGCTGCCGTGCGCGTCAGGTTCTGCTCCAGTACGCCGCCGCGAAAGAACGGCAAGCGGAAAAGCGCGATGGCAATCACCGCCGCAGGGATGGTGGCGGCCACGGTCTGGCCGGCCTTCATGCCCAGATAGGCATTGGCCGCGCCAAACACTGCCGCCATCACGATGCCGGCCAGCACCGCCTTGAGCGTGAACTCGGGCTCTTTCGAGTCATGTGGAATGAAGGGTTTGAAAGTGGACATGGGAAGAACAGTCGAGATTAGATTTTGAAAAGTCGAAGGTCAAAGTTCCTCAATCACTGCCCCGAAAGCTCCAGGTACCGTCCACCCTGTCTTTGCTTTCGACTTTCAACTTTCGACTTTCAACTTTCGACTTTTCAACTTCCTTCAATCACTGCCCCAGCAGCTCCAAGTACCGCCCTACCGCTTCGATGCCCCGGTAAAAATTGGGGAGATGGAATTTCTCGTTCGGTGCGTGGAGGTTGTCGTCAGGCAAGCCAAAGCCCATCATGACGCCCGGGACCTTCAGATGCTTCTGGAACACGCCAACGATGGGGATGGACCCGCCCGAGCGCATATACACGGTCTTCTTCTTGAAGACTTGTTCCATGGCCTCGGCGGCGGCGGCGATCCAGCGGCTCTCCGTGCTTACCACCGAGGCGGGCGCCGAGCTGATCACCCGCACCGCGGTCTTGATCCCTTTTGGTGTGATCTTCTTCACATACGCTGTGTATTGCCGGATGACTTCCTTGGGATTCATCTCCGGAACCAGGCGCATGCTGATCTTTGCCGTGGCCACGGCGGGGATAACGGTCTTGGCGCCCTCGCCCGTGAAACCCCCGCGGATGCCGTGCACTTCCAGCGTGGGCCGGGCCCAAAGCCGTTCGAGCACGGGGATACCCTTTTCCCCCACCAGGGCGATAGCGCCGACTTCCTTCTTCAAGAACTCCTTTTCCTTGAAGGGCAGCCGCTTCCAGGCTTCTAGTTCCTTGGCGCTGGGCCTTTTCACACGTTTATAGAAACCGGGAATACGGATCTTTCCATCGGCGCCCTTAAGCTGCGTGATCATCTCCGCGAGGGCCTGGAAGGGATTGGGCGCCGCCCCACCGTACACCCCGGAGTGCAGGTCGTGAGCAGCGCCACGCGCTTCGAGTTCCGTGTAAACGAGGCCGCGCAGTCCCGTGGTGATGGTGGGCAGTTCCGGCGCAAACATCTCCGTGTCGCAGATCAACGCGGCGTCGGCTTTTAACCGGTCCGCATGGGCCGCCACGTATTCCTCGATGTGTTCTCCCCCGACCTCCTCTTCGCCTTCGATCAGGAACTTGACGTTGATCGGCAGCTTGCCTTCGGTCTTCAGGAAGCCCTCGATGGCCTTGACCAGGAGGTAGGCCTGGCCTTTGTCGTCCACGGCGCCGCGTGCATAGATGTTGTCGTTGCGCACCGTGGGTTCAAACGGCGGCGAGGTCCATTCCTCCAGTGGGTCGGGTGGCTGGACGTCGTAATGGCCATAAATCAACAGGGTCGGCCTCCCCGACGCCTCCAGCCACTCCGCGTAGAGCAGCGGGTGTTGGTTCTCCTTGCCCTCGATAATCTCCACGCCTTTCATACCCATTTCGCGGAGCTCGCTGGCCAGGAACTCCACGGCGCGCCGGATGTCCGGCTTGTGCTCGGGCAGCGTCGAGATGCTGGGGATCTTCAGGAAATTCTTGAGGCCTTCCAGGTATCGGTCGTGATTCGCGTGATAGTAATCAAAGATCGTGGTCGCCACGATTCATCCCCCCGTTCTCAATTTCCTAGCCCAGCGCACGTCTCCAAGTGGATAACACAACTTGAAGGCGGCCAGGGTTGGCACGCGGGGCAGTCTACACCGCGCCCCGCATGGCGTCAATTTGGAGAGAGACCCCAGCCTCTTGTAGCGGCGATCTATGATCGCCGACGTGCCGCGCTCACAGAGCGCCGCTCCAGATCGAGAGCAGTCAAACCCGCCCGATGTACAACGCCTCAACAGGGCTTGAGAGATGATCGGCCCCAGAGCAGGTTACTCCGGCAGAACCGGCCGCTCGACCTTGAGCGGGGCGCCGGTCAAGGCTTTCAGGAACTGCACCAGGTCTTTCTTTTCGACGGGCGTGAGGCCAAGCGGCTTGATTCTTGGATCGAGGGTGGTATTGGGGATGCCGCCTTTGTCGAAGTGCTCGACCACTTCTTCCAGAGTCTGCGCGCTGCCATCATGGAAGTAGGGGTAGGTCTCGGCGATTTCGCGCAGCGTCGGCGTCTTGAAAGCGCCCTTGTCTTTCTGGCTCATTGTCACATCGTAGCGGCCGAGATCAGGATTGGGTTTGTCCATCCCCACGCCGATGTTGTGGAACTGCTCGTCCGTGAAGTTCGGCAAAACGTGGCACCGGGAGCAATTCCCTTTGCCCATAAACACCGCAAAGCCGCGCTGGGCCGATTCCGACAGGGCCTTCTGCTCGCCCGCCTGGAACCGGTCAAACGCGGAATTCCCGGAGAGTAGCGCGCGCTCAAAGCAGGCGATAGCTTGCGCCACGCGCTCCGGGGTGATTTCCTCCGTGCCAAAGGCCCTCTTGAAGTAGGGCTTGTAGCCGGCGATTTTGTTCATGTTGGAGATCATGCCGGGAAGGGTATTGGCCATTTCCACCGGACTCTGGATAGGTCCGAGGGCTCGCTCCTCCAGCGATTTGGCGCGCCCATCCCAGAACTGCGCCGTGCTGTAAAGCCGGTTCAGGGTGGTGGGGGAATTGCGGTTGCCGAGCTGCCCCTTGAAGCCCGGCGAGAACTGCACGCCATTCGAGAACCCGAAGTTGGGGTGATGACACGTGGCGCAGGAAACCGTGCCGTCCACCGAGAGCCGTTCATCGAAAAAGAGCATCTTGCCCAACTCAATCTTGGCGGGGGTGAGCGCGTTGTCCTTGGGGACGTACTGGGAATAGCCCTTGTCGAGCCCTAACGGGACTTTGATTGCCGCAGGGCCGGCGGCTTTCTTGACTTGGCCAAATGAGCACATGGCGGGGAGGAACAGGAGAGCAAGAAAGACGGAATGGGGATTTTTGCGCCTCATCGTATTTGCATCCCCTTTCAAGGTTCAAACGAGCCACCGCAGGAGGCCATCACAGCGTGGGCACGAATCCCGCGATGGTGGGACGAGGCGAGGGAAGACGGGAGAAAAATCGGACAAAGAACCAAGGCCCTTTCAAAAGCGATAAAGATAAGAGAACTTCACAAAGAGCCCGGCGGCCGTCGAGAGCAGGTCGCTGCGCGAGCGGCTCAGAACCACGGCCTGGGCGAGGGCCAGACGGTTGTAATTCTCCAGCATGTTGCTGTACCCCACATAGAGTGCCGTCCCCGGATGCACCAGGTAGGTGAGGAGAACGTCTCCCGTCAGGTCCTTGGCATACTCGAGGGAGGAAAGCGTCTCGGAGGGCAGGACGTTCGAGTACTGCCCAATGAGCCGTAGAGAAAGGCGCGGGGTGAACTGGTAGTTGAATTTCGATCGAAAGATATTGTTGTTGAAAACATTCCGACCCTTCTCGATCGTGAGCAGGCGGTCTTCCAGCAGCATGTTCTCGACAGCCAGGCGCGCGGTGGGCCGCAGCGTGAAGTGAAGCGAAAGCTCATCCGCCCGCCCCAGGAAGGGGTTGAGGCCCTCGGCGGGATCATAATTGATTTGCTCGCCCCCCCCGTAGTACATGCCGGCGCTGATCCAGCGGCTGCGTTGGGTATCAACGCCAAATTCATAGCGCTTCTTCAGGAAGTCGAGTCCCTCGTAGCGTTCTCGCTTATAAAGGTAGCTGCCCTGCACGAAGGTGGACTTGGTGAATTCCACCCAAAAACCGGGGTCCGCGGAATAGTCCTGGCGCACATTCAGATAGTCATACAGGAGGCTGGCGCCCAGATAGGGCTGCCAGGCGACGACCCATTTCCCCTCGGGCCGGAAGGTGTAACCCAACTGGCCTCCCACGGCGCGGTAGTCCACGCGGGGAACAAATCCGGAAGCAATCTCCAGGTCCGGCGCGCGCTGGTTATACCCCAGGTAGGAATTCCAGTGGCGCGCGAAATGGTCGAGACTGGCATGAATGGCAGTCCCCTGCTTGCGATTTTGCTCCAGGTCCTTGCTGAAGGACTTGAGGACCTGGAAATCTATGCCGGTAGTCTTGGTGAACTTCCAGCGGCCGTCCACGCCGAAGACGCGGTTGAAGGAATCCAGAAACTCCCGATTGCTCCAGATTAGTCCGAGGTTGGATTCCCGACCGAGGTCCCGGCTGAAGCGGAAGACACTGAACAAGGCGCGGTGGCCAAAAGAGGGATCATCCGCCAAAACGCTTTCGCCCGGCGAGCGGTCATCCGCGACCAGGCCAGCCAGGGTGGTGCGCCCCACTTTGCCGGTGAGTTTCAAGCCGAACTGCGGGTCGGCAATGCGGCGGGTGAAGAGGACCGTCATGGGGGTATCGAAGTAGTTGCTGTTCTCCATGAAGAAGGGACGCTTCTCGGGGAAGGCTACTTCGAAGCGGCGGTTGACGGTAATCTGGGGAGTGTCCGACTCCACCTGACTGAAATCCGGATTGAGGGTGGCGTCGAGAGTCAGGTTCGAGCCCATCACCCACTTGGCATCCAGGCCCAAGCGTTCTTCCAGGCGGGCGCGCTTGAACTCCCCGGTTTCTTTGTCGAGGAAACGATGCGAGGAGAAGAAACCGTAAGGGTTAAGCTGCACGTTTTTCCCGGGGGAGATGTTGTTGAGGTTGCGCGCCTCGCCTTCCTGGATCAGCCAGCCGCTCATGGAACGGGAAATCGCCGGCCAGGTGCTCACCTCATCGTAGCGCGGGATTTCTCTCATCAGCACGATTCCCCAGGTTTGCTGCCGCTCCGGGGAAAAGCGCAGGCTTTTGAAAGGAATGGAGATCAGCGCGACGTAACCCTGGCCGGTCAGTCTGCCCCCGGAACGCCACAAGGTATCGAAGCTCGCATCTTCCCCGCGCTGGTCGGTGAGGGTGGAATCAGATTGGATCCCCAGGGGATTGACCCAGAAGCCGTAGGCGCGGCGGTGGTCGTAGTAAGTGTCGATCACCACGCCCACGTTGTCATCCATGCCGATGGCGTCGCGGCGCGTGACGTGGGCGCGAATTTTAGCAGGATCGTCGTCGTGGCAGACAAAGCCCACGTAAAGGTATTTGCGATCATAGGAAAGGTAAGCGGTGGTGGCCTGGCTGGCCGGCTCGCCTTCCCGGGGATCATGCTGGATAAAACCACTCACCACCGCCGCGCGCTTGGGGCTGCCGTCGATCAGTTCTTCGAGCGTCATCGGGCGATCGACCCGCGGGATGGCGAGGGAGGGTGGCGGGGAAGCGTCGTCTCCCCTCCCGAAAGATGGCCAAATGAAAAACAGGAGCGCCAAGGCGCAAACGGGCATGAGGGGAAGGGAGGAGCGCGGCGCCCTCTTACCGGCGAGAATCCAATCAGGGGTGGAACGGCGCGGCATCATTCAGGTGTTGGTAAGACTAATAGAACGAACTTGCGGCCCAGGGAAGGTCCAGCGAGGGTTCCCCAGGAAAACCGTAGATTACCCTGCTTCCAATCTCCTAGCAACACTTTCATCGATACCGGTGGGAGAGATATTTAGCCTTTCGACCCGCACCAAACCGGTCTGACCGAAACCGCGGAAACGACCGGAGCATGGAATCTCCTCTAGGGAGGAGGAGTTGAAGGGCCAGGGCTCTCCGTAGGCGTGTGGTGTTCGTAGCGATGCCGCACAACAATAAGATAATGGATGCCGGAAGCCACGGTGAGCGCCGCCGCCAGGTAGACAAACAACTGGAGGACGGCTGGGGTGACACGTGGCACGCCAGCGACAGAACTCACCGCGACGAAGAGCGTGGCCACCTGAACGGTTGTGGAGGCTTTGCCCAGAGCGGTGGGCCGAAAGGGGCGATACCCGGCGACCAGGCTGATGAGGAGGGCCGTCAGGATCATCGCCACGTCGCGGCTAATCACCAGGATGGTCAGCCACCACGGCAGCACGTCACGAAGCGCCAGGGAGAGGTAGCCGGCGGTCATCAGGATTTTGTCGGCGATGGGATCCAGCGCCACCCCCAGGGCTGATTCCTGATGGAAGATGCGGGCCACTGTCCCATCCACCATGTCGGAAATAGCCGCGGCTATGAGCACGGCGAGCGCCCCGCGGTAGCTCCGGTCCATCACCAGGATGACAAACACCGGGACGAAGACCAGTCGTAGGATGGTGATCTGGTTGGCCGGGGTGAGCACGCGCGAAGACATGGTTCCGAGGTCACTATAGCCAGGGAGGTTTCCGGCTGTCAAATGCCGCAAGAGGAAATGCCGCGTGGGTGGGGCCGTCGGTTCATGGCGCTGCCCATCAGACGCGCGGCGCCTCCAGGCCGAGATATTCCCGGACCGTCAGACCAACTTTCTGCCGGAAGCGGTCCGAAAGCGAGGGGATGGAGCCGCTGGGTTCGTCCATGGCCAGGCGTTCAACGCGATGGATGGGAAAGAAGACCGTGGTCATGCCCACGGTCGCTTCGTCCTGGTCGAGGACTTGCCGGACGAAATCGTCAAAGGAGTCCAGCTCAATGCCGCGCACGGTGACGCCAGCGGCATTAAGGGCGAGGAGTTGTCCCCACACTTTTTCCTTGGGTGCTGTCAGGCTTACAATGACAATAGAATTGACTTCCATGGTCGCCCTCGCCGTGGGCGCAAGCTGAGCCAGCGCCCCACGCTGGTGTCCATGCCCTGCCCGCTAGCCATCGCCAAGGCGGTCACTCCAAAGTGCAGATTACGCCTCCGTGTTTCATAAAGCAATGTCACCAGGACGCGCGCGCACTTCACCCTCATGGGATGACTGCGCGAGAGGCCGCCAGCATGGGCCTTGCTCCTCGCGGGGTCCAGGCCCTAAACGCCCGGGCAGGCATGAGTTCACGCCCGATAGACGCGGAGTTCGGGGTCCACGAGGAGCTTTGGCTCGGTCGCCTGTTGCACTACCTCGACCGTCGCGCCAGGAGCAAGTTCCTTGAGCACGAGCCCCTGCGCCGTCACCTCGATCACCGCGAGTTCCGTGACAATCGTATCGACAACCCCGGCGCCCGTCAGCGGCAGCGTGCACTGCTTGAGGATCTTCGGGCGCCCGTCTTTGGTCGTATGTTCCATGGCAACAATGATGCGCTTGGCTCCGGCCACCAGGTCCATCGCGCCTCCTATGCCCTTCACCATTTTCCCGGGGATCATCCAGTTGGCAAGATTGCCTCGCGCATCGACCTCCATGGCGCCCAGCACGGTTAAATCAATGTGGCCACCGCGAATCATCGCGAAGGAATCGGCGCTGGAAAAATAGGCGCATCCCGGAAGCTCCGACACGGTTTCTTTCCCCGCATTAATGAGGTCCGGGTCCTCCTCGCCCTCCCAAGGATACGGCCCGACGCCCAGCATGCCGTTTTCCGACTGGAGCACCACCTCGATGCCCGGCGGAATATAGTTGGCCACCAGCGTGGGCATGCCGATCCCCAGGTTCACGTAGTAGCCGTCCTTCAGTTCCTGGGCGACTCGCCGCACGATCAGCTCGCGCTTATCCACGTTTCCTTACCGTCCGTTTCTCAATGCGCTTCTGATAGTCGCTTCCCTGGAGAATCCTCTTCACGTAAATGCCCGGCGTCACAATACAGTTGGGGTCGAGCGCGCCGAGTTCGACGAGTTCTTCGACTTCCGCAATCGTCACCTTGGCCGCCGTGGCCATCATGGGATTGAAATTCCGGGCGGTCTTGCGGTAAACGAGGTTTCCCCAGCGGTCACCTTTCCAGGCTTTCACAAACGCAAAATCGGCAGTGAGTCCGAGCTCCAGCAGGTACTGGCGGCCGTTGAATTCCCGGGTCTCTTTACCTTCCGCCACCACCGTGCCCGCGCCAGTCGGCGTGTAGAACGCCGGGATGCCGGCGCCTCCCGCCCGAATGCGCTCCGAGAAAGTTCCCTGCGGAATCAATTCCACTTCCACCTCGCCGCGCAGCGCCATCTCCTCAAACAGCTTGTTCTCACCCACGTAGGTGCCAATCACTTTCCTGATCTGCCGGGTGGCGAGCAGGTGCGCCAGGCCGAAACCATCCGCGCCCGCGTTGTTGCTGATCACGGTGAGGTCCTTCGTGCCCTTGCGCCGCAGCGCCTCAATCAGGTCCACCGGAACGCCGCACATGCCGAAGCCGCCCACCATGATGGTCGCGCCATCCGGCACGTCAGCGATGGCCGCGTCCGCGTTGGGAAAAACTTTGTTCATAATCCCAACCACTCACGAAGTGCCGCTTACATCTTTTGCGCGTCGGACTCGAGCAGCCTTCCCACAGCTTTTACAACCAAACTTTGATGGATTGTATACAGGCCGCGTTTCACTACAGTTGGGACATTAAGGCCGGCTTCAGCCCAACTGCTAAGGAGAAACTCACCGGACAGGAGTCCCGCGCTTCTACTCGTCAAAGGGACAAGGAAGATATCCTGCGACGCGTGCCGTGCACTCACAACAATTGCCGGCCTGACCTTTGAAGCCGACAACTCCGAAAACGGATACCGCACCAGGACGAAATCATTTTTCGAGTAGCTGGGCATAAACATCTACGCGCCTAATGTCCTTCGCGATGTCCAAGTGAGATCTGTTCTTCACAGCGGCTCCAAGATTAGATCGCCAGAAGTCAATCTACGTCAACTGGTAGAACGCCCGCATGTTCCCCATCCGCGGGTAGAGGGCGTAGCGCTTGATTTCCAGAATCTGTTTCAGATGCCCCAAGTCATGAAAAGCCCACTCGTTCAGGAATTCCTCGACGCTGACTTCACCCACTTGCTGGTGGCGCCCCTTGCGCTTCAGTTGCGCGGGCCGAAGTTTGCGCAGCCACTTCAGGTTGGCCTGGCGCTTCCGTGTGAAAGACGCCAGAGAGCGGCGCGGGTCGATTCGATCGTAGTGCATTTCCACCACCCGCGCCTCCTGGTCAAAAGGTATGAGGGTGGGCATGTCCTGAAGGACCATGGCCTCGACGCGGTTCCGCATGGCGTGTTCCTCGACGTCGTCGAGATGCGCCAGGACTTCCTGCACCGACCACTTGCCCGGCGCCGGACGGGTCTTCATTTCCTTCGGAGACATCAAAGCGAGTTCCCGGCGAAGCTTCTCGGGCGCTGAAGAAAGAACGGCGAACACATCCCTGAGCATGATCACAACCCTCTGTATTGGCGGTCTACCTTTCCCGATGTTTCTTATCGGGATGTCCGCCGAGTCCTTGTAGCGGAGACCTGTCCCGACCTTGTCGGGATGACCGCCGTCTAACCGCCCTTGCAAATCGGCGCTCACAGAGCGCCGGTACAGACCTCGAAACGGAGTCGTCACACAGACCCCTGAAGCATCACGCAGAAAAGAAATCACATGCCGGCCTTCGGCTTCGGCAACATGGCGGTGGCCGCAGCGAAACGGTCGGGCAGCTTGGGCCGGTCGGCATCCTCCCAGTGCTGGCCGGAGATGAACTGCTGGAGGCGCGTGTTGCGGTCGCTAACCGGTGGATGGGTGCGCTGCCAAAAGGAAGCGGCGCCCTGGTTGGTCGCCTGGTCGAGCTTGGTGAGGAACCGTTCGAGGCCGTCAGCGGGGTAGCCGGCGGCGTGGGCGTACTGCGTGCCGCGGTTGTCGGCATCGAACTCATCTCCCGGGGCCAGGCCCTGGTCGATCAGTTTCTTGAGGATGCCCTTCGACATTTTCTGGAGGTAGGCGCTGCCCGGCGTGTAGGCCGAAGCCTCATCCATGCCCGCCCTCAGCATCTTGTCCCGCTCCACGATGTGCACCACATGCTTGCCCGCCACGTGACCCACCTCGTGGGCGAGCACCCCGGCCAGTTCGGACTCATCCTCGCAGAGGGCCACCGCGCCCCGCGTAATGAAGACGTAACCGCCCGGCGCCGAAAAGGCGTTGATGGCGTCCGAGTCGAGCAAGGCGAAGTGATACCGGATGTCCTGCCGCTCGGCTTGGGCCGCAGCCGTTTCGCCCACCAGGTTCACGTAGCGGGTCAGCGTCTCGTTCGCGTAGAGCTTGTAGAAGGCAATCACCTTGGCCGCCACCTCCTGCCCTACCTTCTGCTCCTCCTCGACCGTCATGGGCCTGGTGGCTTCTTGCACTTTCTTCGCTTTCTCCTGCACCTTGTCCGCGTGGCGCTGGATGCTGTCCCAGATCTGCGCCCGAGCGGTGGGAGCGAACCCACTCAGCGCGAGGACGGCCGCGAACCCCACGGCCCAAAGCAACCGACGGAAAGCCATCGTTCTCATCGTTTCCCCCTCACTTCTTGGGCACGAGATGCCCGTCCTCCTGGAACTTCTTCAAATCTTTCTCCGGAACAGAGTAGTTCTCCATTTCGCTCACCTTCCGCCGGTCGGCGGCGGTGGGCGTGGTGTCCGCGATTCTGGCGCCGTCTCCTTCTCCCACCGATTTGCTCCCTGCCGTGGCGGTGGCTTCTGTTTGTTCCGAACTTTCCCCGGTAATGGCCTTCAAGCCGCCGAAGAACCCCCCGCCCTTCTTCTTCTTTTTCTGTTGCTGCTGGTCTTTCTGCGACTGGTCTTGGGTTTGCTGGGGTTGGTCCTGCGAGCCCACGCCTGGCGCTGCGAGGGCCACCCCGAACATCAGTAGGAGAAGATAGGAAAATAGTCGTGATGCGCAGCTCATGATGCGGCCTCCTTCACAGCAACGGCCTCGGCCATTCCGAGAAGTTCGTAAACGACGATCTTCTGTTCTTTCCCCTTCACTGAAATTTCCCCGAGCGGACGAACGTGCGCCAGATCGCGGATTCGCTGGTAGGTAGCATCGCTGATGACAATGGACGCTTTCAGCTCCTTGGTGGCGCTTTCCAGGCGCGCCCCTAGGTTGACGCTGTCTCCGATGACGGTGAAGTCCATGCGCTGCTCGGAACCGATGTTGCCAAAGAGCATCTCGCCCGTGTTGATGCCCACCCCGATCTTGAGCGTCGGTCGTCCTTCACTCTGCCACTTTTGATTCAGTTTTTCCAGACCCTCGATCATCTCCAGCGCCGCGCGTGCCGCCAGCTCCGCTTGATGGGGTTGGGGCATGGGCGCGCCCCAGAAGGCCATCACGCAGTCGCCCACAAACTTGTCGAGCGTACCCTGGTACTTGAAGACGACGGAAACCATCATGTTCAGATGCTCGTTGAGCGTGGCCACCACGGTCTCGGGAGGATACTTTTCGGAAAAAGTGGTAAACCCACGCACATCGCTGAAGAGCACGGTGAGCATGCGCTTCTCGGCGCGCAAGCTCGCCCAGTTGAAGTCCGCCATGATGGTTTCCACCAGTTGAGGCGATACGTACTTCAGCAGGGTTTTGCGGTACTTGCGTTTCTCGCGGCCCTCCGTGGCGTAACGCGTGAGGGTGGACCCGGTGAAGGCGAGAGTGCCGGCGGCGAGCGGGCTGACCATGGGCGCCCAGAGGTTTGAACCGCGAAAGAGCGCGCAGACGGCGGCGAAATAGGCCAGCGCTCCCAGCAGGCCCAGCAAGGTATAGAGGAGCGCCGAGTTAAAGAGGTAGACAAGACCGGCCATCAAGAGCGCCATCGCCAGCATGGCCGCTACGGCTACGCGGGGGTGAAGGGAGTGGATGAAATCACCTTTCAGGAGGTTGTCGATCACCGTGGCGTGAATCTCCACGCCCGGGTAGTTTTCCGAGAAGGCGTTGGGCCGCGTGTCGGAGGTCCCCGTCGCTGTCGGCCCGATCAGCACGATCTTGTCCTTAAAAGCCTCCGAAGGAATCATGGGCTTCTGGCCATTCTCGTAAGCCAGGGCAGAATTGAAAACCTTCCACACCGGATAGTGCTTGTAGGTGTAGGCAGCGCCATACCAGCGGACCAGTGTGCGTCCCTGGTCATCCAGCGGGATGCGGCGGCCGGCAAAACTCAGAACGGAGCCGGGCTCCACGTTCAGATCGGATTTCTTGCCCAGCGCGAGCTTTGCAACCGCCAGCGGAAACGAGGGGTAATAGCCGTCGCGGAAACGGAACAGAGGAGTAACGGCTCGCACCGGACCATCCGCATCCGGCTGGACGGTGACGCAACCCATGGCCGGAACCGCTCTCAGAAATTCGTCCTCGGGCAGATCGATCCCGGAATACGCTCGGAGTTCAAGCAAGCCTTCCTGCCCCACCTGCACGGCGAAGGGCGCCAGGCGCTGCCGGAGTTTCTCACCTGCCGTGGGATCTTTCTCCCGGTAGGTCCCCCGGTTGAGGGCGAAAGCCAGCACAACGTCCGAGCGTTCCGCCAGGACTTCCGTGAATTGCGCGTCGTCGCCGGCGTGAGGGTCAGGGCCCTGGAAGAGGAGGTCGATGCCGATGGCGCGGGCGCCCCACTCGTTCAGGAAGTGAACCAGGATGGAGTACAGTCGCCGGCGCCAGGGCCAGCGTCCGAAGTTGTCGAGCATGCCCTGAGCGCCGAAGCTGGTGTCGTCCAGCGCGATGATGACGATGTCGCGGCTGGCCCTGCCGGGCTCCGTGAAGGTCCGGAAGCGCCAGTCGAGCGACTTGCGCTCCACCGTCTCGAACCAACCCAGCCGCTCCGCGCCCAGCGCCATCAGGGCGCTGGCCAAACCCAGTGCCAGGGCTTGCACCGCCTTGGACTTGGCCCACTGAGGAAGAGGAACCATAGGGTTTGTGACCGATTCTGCGCGGCCACCTTCAGCCGGTCTCGCGCAGTTTTTTGCGCAGCTCCAAGGCTTGCGCGAACTCGCGTTCCAACTCGCGGTCGCTCAGGTGAAGCTTGAGGTCTTCGAGTTTCGCGATCAGGGCGTCGAGCGCCGCCTGAATATTCTCGACGTTGGTCAGGCAAATGTCGCGCCAGACGGCATAGGGGCTTTCGGCCAGGCGCGTCACATCGCGGAAACCCGAGGCGGCAAGTTCCAGCGGGAGAAAATCCTCGGCGCCTTTTTCCGCCACGAGACTGGCGAGGCCGGAAGCGAGCAGTTGCGGCAGGTGGGAGAGAAAGGCCACGGCGCGGTCATGGCTCGCCGCGTCGCTCACGAAGGGGTGCGCGCCGAGCGCGGTGACCAGTGAGGCAAAAGCCTTCACGCGCGCATCTTCCAGATGCTCTATTCTCAGGGGAGTTAACACATAGCGGGCGTTTTCAAACAGCGTGGCCGAAGCGTTCTCCAACCCCGAGCGCTCTTTGCCCGCCATAGGGTGCGCGCCAAGAAAAAGGGGATTGTCCGCGAAGAGTTCTTGCGCCTTCCGGCAGATCAGGCCCTTGGTGCTGCCGACGTCGGTGACCAGGGCGCGGGGAGAAACGCTCGCCTTCATCACCGGCAGCAAATCAAGGATGGTGCCCACCGGCGTGGCCAGGATGACCAGATCAGCATCTCGAACTGCCGCGACCGGGTCCTGGCAGCCCTCGTCGATCACGCCGCTGGCAAGCGCCCGCTGCACGCTCTCTGCCCGGCGCCCGCAACCCACGACGCGGCCTTGGAAGCCCAGCTTCTTAAGCGCCAGTCCCCAGGAGCCGCCCAGCAGGCCCAGACCGATAATCGAGATTCGGTGAAAGTTGGTGTCCACAAGAGGAACAGGATTTGGGATTCAGGATTTAAGATAGGATTCAGGAGTCGGTCGCGGAGGTCAAGGGGTCTGACAAACCACTCCTGGACGGCAAATCGGCAATCCAAAATCGCAAATCCTAAATGGTACGTCCCACCGCCGGCGCAATCATGCGCAACTCTTTCATCAACTGCTCGAACTGCGCCGGGTAAAGCGACTGCGCGCCATCACTCAGGGCGCGCTCAGGGTCGTGGTGCACTTCAATCAGCAGCCCGTCGGCTCCCGCAGCCACCGCCGCTCGCGCCATAGGCGGCACTTTGTCGCGACGCCCGGTCCCGTGCGAGGGGTCAACGATGATGGGCAGATGCGACAGCTTCTGGATGACCGGGATGGCGGAGACGTCGAGGGTGTTGCGCGTATAGCTCTCGAAGGTGCGGATGCCGCGTTCGCAGAGGATGACGTTGTAATTGCCCCCCGCCATAATATATTCCGCCGAGAGCAGCAATTCCTCGATGGTGGCGGAAATGCCCCGTTTCAGCAGAATGGGCTTGGAAACTTTCCCGAGTTCCTTCAGCAGGTTGTAGTTCTGCATATTGCGCGCGCCCACCTGGAGCACATCGACGTATTCCAGCATCAGGGGAATCTGCGTCTGGTCCATCACCTCGGAGACCACCAGCATGTCGTACTTGTCGGCGGCGCGGCGCATGAGCTCGAGCCCCTGCGGCCCCAGGCCCTGAAAGCTGTACGGGGAAGTGCGCGGCTTGAAGGCGCCGCCGCGCAGCACGCGTACTCCCTGCTTGGACACCTGCTCGGCGACTTTTTCGATTTGCTCGGCGCTCTCGACGCTGCACGGCCCGGCCATCACCACCACCGGCGGGCCGCCCACCCCCACCCCCTTGCCGAGCTGGATGACGGAACCCTCCGGGCGGAAGTGGCGGCTGGCCAGCTTGTAGGGAGCCGAGATGCGCAGCACTTCCGCGACCCCCGCCAGCAACTCGATGTCGCGGGTGTCGAAGTCCGCCTTGGCGCCCACGGCGCCCAGCACCGTGTGACGTGCCCCCGTGGAACGGTGGATATCGAAACCCATCTCCATTAGTCTATTGATGGCGCGCTGGATCTGATCTTCCGTCGCGCCTTCTTGCATCACCACAACCATGTTCGCTTACTCCTTCCCCAGGGGCCGTGCTTCTTCCATGGAGTGCCGCTCGACTGACCTGGCCTCGTCGATGATACGCTCAAAGAGCCGGCGGATGGCCGCATCGTCCAGAGGACCGTGGTTTGACTTCACCACGTTGCGCAGGATCTCGATCTCGCGCTCCGGCTGCCAGGCGGGCAGGCTGAGTTTCTTCTTGAGGTGGCCAATCTCCACCGCGCACTGCGAGCGCTCATTGAGCAGCTTGACGAGCTGCTGGTCAATCTCATCAATACGTTTACGCCAGTCCTCGAGATCGCTCATACGGGTCTGCTCCCCGTTCCTTCTTTGAGCCAGCGGACGAACTGCTCGATCGCCGCCGCCCCGCCGCTTTGAAATCGCTCCTCGATGGCGTGCACCACGGCGCTCCCCACCACCGCCGCCTCCGCCAGACTTTGCACCTCGCGCACCTGGGCGGGGTTCGAGATACCGAACCCCACAGCGAGAGGCAGCGAGCTGAAACGGCGCGCGCGCTCGACCAGCGGTCGCAGGCTCGAGGAAATCTCGCTTCGCTCGCCCGTCACCCCGGCGCGCGAGATCAAGTAAAGAAATCCCGACGAAAGCCCGGCCAGGCGCTCCAGGCGCTCGTCCGTGGAGGTGGGCGAGGCCAGGAAGACTGTGTCCAGGTTCTGTCCCCGCGCCGCCTGGACGTAAGATTCGGCTTCTTCAGGACTCAAGTCAACCACCAAGGCACCGTCCACGCCCTGGCGGGCCGCGTCGCGCGCAAAGTTCTCCAGCCCGTACTGGAGCAGCGGGTTGTAGTAACTGAACAAAATCATGGGCGCGCGCACGCAGGCGCGCCAGCGCGGCATCCACTCCAGGATCTTCTTCAGCGTCGCGCCGGACTTGAGCGCGCGCTCGGAGGCCCGCTGGATCACCGGCCCATCCGCCAGGGGATCGGAGAACGGCACGCCCAGCTCAATGACGTCGGCGCCGGCGCGATCGAGGGCGGCGAGCAATTCCCCCGTGGCTGCGAGCGTCGGGTCACCCGCCGTCAGATAGATCACCAGGCCCTTCGCTTGCCGCTCGCGCAGCTCGCGAAACCTCGCTTCAATCCGGGTTGTCGAGACCGCAGGCATAAGGGCCAGTGACAAGTGACGAGTGAAAAGCAAACGGCCTTCCTTGCTCGTCACTCGTCACTGGTCACTTGTCACTGTTCTTACAGAATTCCCGCCGACTGAAAAATTCCCAAATCCTTGTCGCCGCGCCCGGAAAGGTTGATCACCACCAGGCTCTCGCGGCTCATTTGCGGCGCGCGCTTCATGACCTCCGCCACGGCGTGCGCGGGCTCGAGCGCCGGGATGATGCCTTCCGTGCGCGCGAGCAGGCGCGCGGCCTCCAGCGCCTCCGCATCGCTGACATTGGCATACTCCACCCGCCCGGCGCAATGCAGCGCGGCATGCTCCGGCCCCACGGCGGGATAGTCCAGGCCGGCGGAAACCGAATGCGTACCCGCAATCAAACCATCCGCGTCCTGGAGAACGAACGTGTAGCAGCCATGAAGCACGCCGGGTTTACCTCCCGCGAAGCGCGCCGCGTGCTCGCCCAGGCGCAAGCTGCGGCCACCCGCTTCCACGCCCACCATCTTCACTTCGCGCTCCGGGAGGAAGTCATAGAACAGGCCGATGGAATTGCTCCCGCCACCCACGCAGGCAAACAGGACATCCGGGAGCCTGCCTGTCGCCGCCAGAATCTGCGGGCGAGTTTCCTGGCCGATCACGCGCTGGAACTCCCGCACCATCAGGGGATAGGGATGCGGCCCCAGCACCGACCCCATCAGGTAATAGGTGTTGTGAACATTCGTCACCCAGTCGCGCATGGCTTCGTTGATGGCGTCCTTGAGTGTCCTGCTTCCCGAGGAAACGCCCACCACTTGCGTCCCCAGCAGGCGCATGCGGAAGACGTTGGGCGACTGGCGCGCCATGTCCTCATCGCCCATGTACACGACGCACTGGAGACCCAGGAGCGCCGCCACCGTCGCCGTGGCCACGCCGTGCTGGCCTGCTCCGGTCTCCGCCACCAGCCGCGTCTTGCCCATGCGCTGAGCGAGCAACCCCTGCGCGAGGCAGTTGTTGATCTTGTGGGCGCCGGTATGCAGCAGGTCTTCCCGCTTGAGGTAAATTTGCGCGCCGCCCAGGTGCTCCGTCAACTGCCGGGCGTGGAAGAGCGGGGTGGGCCGGCCGGCAAAATCTTTCAAGAGCCGTGCCAGTTCGGCCTGAAACTTTGGGTCGCGACGCGCCGCCTGGTAGGCGCACTCCAGTTCCTCAACCGGATGCATCAGCGTCTCGGGAACGAAGCGTCCGCCGAATTCCCCGAAGCGCCCGCGGGCATCGGGCCATTGCGTCATTGAGTGATTGAGGGATTGAATCATCTTCTCAGATTAGGCCGTCTGGCGGTGGGCAAGTCGAGCCCGACGCCCGTCCTTTTCACCGTCACAACGGCCCTTAAATCATTGACTCACTATTCTCGGTCTGCCTCTCTGACCGCGGCGAAGAACGCGCGCAGCTTGGCGGGGTCTTTAATGCCGGGAGCCGATTCCACGCCGCTCGCCACGTCCACGGCAAAGGGTTGAACCTCGCGCACGGCCTGGCCAACGTTTTCGGGCGTCAGTCCCCCTGCCAGGATGATGCGACCGTACCGCTTTGCTTCCCGCGCCACACTCCAATCAAAAGCCCTTCCCGTGCCGCCGCGCAGGTTTGGGTCAAAGCTATCGAGTAAGAACATCGTGGCGCGCAGGTCGCGGAGATCCTCGGGCTTGAAACCTTCCCCAACCGCCACGGCCACGGTCAGCGGATAGTCTTCGACCAGCTCATCGAGCGCCGGGAATCGGGGGCCGTGCAACTGCACCCCAGCCACACCCGCCTCACGGGCGATGCTCAGAACGTGCCCGGCATCTGTTTCGTCCGCGAAGACTCCCACGGTCATCGCCAGGGGCGGCAACTGTCGGACGATCGCTCGCGCCGCGGTGGGCGCAACGTAGCGCGAGGAAGGCCGATAGAAATTGAAGCCCAGCGCCAGTGCGCCCAGCTCCACCGCCAGTTGCGCGTCTTCCAGCCTCGTGAGGCCGCAGATTTTGACTCCGGTCGGCATGGCTTTGCTTCTGTAGCGGCGATGAGAGTCTGCCCGCCCTGCGCCGGACCGCCGCAAAGACACTTCGTAGGGGCGCAAAGCCTTGCGCCCCTACACCGCCTCTGGGCCCCTGGAGACCAGCATCTCTGCGTCTCCCAGCAACGCCGCGAGGGCCTGGCCCGGGTCGGGCGCGGTCATGAACCGCTCGCCGATCAGCACCGCGTTGAACCCCGCTTCCGCGATCCTCCGCAGGTCCTCCGCCGTCTTGATGCCGCTTTCACTGACAGCAAGACGACCCGCAGGAATTTTGGGCCGCAGCCGGAAGGAGGTTTCGAGATTCACTTCCAGCGTCTTCAGGTTGCGGTTGTTCACGCCGATGATCCCCGCGCCGGCCTCGAGAGCCCGCTCGAGTTCCTCCTCCGTGTGGACCTCTACCAGCGCGGCGAGGCGCAGGCGGCTCGACAATTCGAGGAGGTTTCGCAAGTCCCGATCGCTGAGCCCGGCAACTATCAGCAGCAGCGCGTCGGCGCCCGCCGCCACCGACTCATAGACCTGGTAACCATCCAGAATGAAATCCTTGCGCAGGACGGGCAGTTGCACGGCGTCGCGGACCTCCCGGAGATCGTCCAGCGACCCCAGGAAATACTTCTCCTCGGTCAGCACGGATAGCGCCGCCGCGCCCGCCGCCCCATAGCCTAGCGCGATTTCCCGACGCCGGTACTGCGGGCAGAGCAGTCCCCGCGAAGGTGAAGCGCGCTTGAGCTCCGCGATGACGCGCAGGGCGCTCCCCACCAGGGCCGCAGCAAAGTCACGGCGTTCGCCACGCGCCTCGACTTGGCGCTGCACATCACCCAGCGGGACACGAGCCCGAGCCGCTTCAATCTGCATCCTGCGCGCCGCAAGCATTTCCTCCAGGAGTGTGCCGGCTAGTTCCCCGGACATCCGCGATCATCCCTCTAGAAGTGCCGTGGTGCTCAAAGCATAAAACTTAACTGTAAGCTCCGGCAGAGAATTGTGTCAAGGATTGACAACCAAATAACGCACACCTTTCCACAACGCGAAAAGCCCGCCCCGGTTTCAACTTTGAGCGGCCTGCCCTCCCGCCTTGCGCCCCGCGGCGGGCCTGGCATCAAGATGGGAAACGCAAAAGGGGCTGCATTTTCTCCCGGAAAGCCCTATATTGAGCGCTTGCGATGTGAACTCCTCATGGAGATCGGCCATGCTTGATGTGGTGACTTTTGGCGAAGCCATGATTCGTCTCTCCCCGCCGCACTTCCAGCGCCTGGAGCAGACTTCTTCCCTCGATGTCCAGGTGGGGGGCGGCGAGCTGAACGTCGCGGTGGGCGTCAGCCGGCTGGGTTTGAAAAGCGCCTGGGTCTCGCGCTTGCCGAAGAACGCGCTGGGCAAGCTGGTGGAGAATCGCGTGCGCCAGGCGGGAGTTGAAACCGCGCATCTGGTGTGGGCTGAGGAGGGCCGGCAAGGCTTGTATTTCGTCGAATTCGGCGCGGCGCCTCGGGCGAGTTCGGTGCTTTACGACCGCACCCAATCCCCCATCAGCGCCATCCAGCCCGGGGAAGTCGACTGGAAGAAAGTTTTCGAAGGCGCGAAATGGTTTCACGCCAGCGGCATCACCCCCGCGCTGAGCGACTCGTCGGCCGCCGTCACCCTGGAAGCGCTTAAAGCGGCAAAGCATGCCGGCCTGACCGTGAGTTACGACCTGAATTACCGCGGCAAACTCTGGAAGCCGGACAAAGCCCAGGCGGTCCAGGAACCGATGATGGAATACGTGGACGTGCTCATCACCACGGAAGAAGACACCCACGTGGTTTTCAAGATCAAGGCCGAAGGCCGGACCGACGCCGCAGGATTCACCGCAGTCTCCGCCCAATCCTACAAGGAAGTGGCGCGGCGGCTTCAGGAGAAGTTCAAGTTCCAGGCGGTGGCCATCACTCTGCGCGAGAACCCGCTCGTGTGGCGGAATACCTGGACGGCCATCGCCTATGCGGACGGCAAGTTTTATGACGACGTGAAGTACGAGCTGGAAATCGTCGACCGGCTTGGTGGAGGCGATTCCTTCAGCGCCGGCTTCATTTATGGCTGCCTGGTGAAAAAGTCCTACGCAGACGCCGTCCGTTACGGCAACGCCTTTAGCGCCTTGAAACATTCGAACCCCGGGGATTTCAACTGGACCACACTCGCCGAAGTAGAAAGCCTGATGAAGGGAGCGAGCCTGCGCGTGGCACGGTGATCAGGGGCTAGGGTCTGGGGACTCGGGACTGGGGTTTGCTTCCTTTGGTTCTTTCCCTGGTTCCCAGCCCCCAGTCCCTAGCCCCGAGAACTGAGGAGAAGCACATGTCTTGGACCAGAGAGAAAGCCCTTGCGCTGATTCGTGAAATCGGGCTGGTGCCCATCGTGCGCGCGCCCTCACCCGAGGACGCCTTGCGGGCGGCGGAGGCCATTATCGAAGGTGGCATTGGCATTGCCGAGATCACCATGACCGTGCCCAATGCCATTCGCGTTATGGAGCGCGTGGCCGAGAAGTTTGGCGACAAGGTACTGCTCGGCGCGGGGACCATTCTCGATCCCGAAACCTGCCGCGCGGCACTGCTGGCGGGCGCGGAGTTTATTGTCACGCCTTCGCTGGACGTGCGCGTGGTTGAGACGGCGCGCCGCTACAGCAAGGCCTGTATTCCCGGCGCGCTGACACCCACGGAGGTCGTAACGGCGTGGCAAGCGGGCGCGGACATGGTGAAGATCTTTCCCTGCGGGCCGGTGGGTGGTCCCAGTTACATCAAGGCGCTGAAAGGCCCTTTCCCGCAGATTGACTTCGTCCCCACCGGCGGCGTCAACCTCGAAACCACCCCGGAATTCATCAAGGCGGGAGCCGCCGCCGTGGCCGTGGGCGGAGAACTCGTGGACCTGAAGGCCCTGCGCGAGGGCAAGCTGGACGTCATCGCGAAGAACGCCCGCCTGTTCGTCGAAGCCGTGCGCGCGGCGCGCGCCACGCTCCCCAAGTAGCCTTCCATGGGCGAAACCCTCCTGAGCATCGCCCTGGTGATAGCCATCCTGGGCTTCAGCGCCATCGTCACGCATCTCTTTGCCCGCGCCATGTACATCACTTGCCCCCATTGCCATACCCTCAACGCCCGCCGACGCGTGCAGTGCCGGAAGTGCGGCACGAAACTCCGGGACGAGGGAATGAAATTATGAATAGTGAATTGTGAATAGTGAAATATGGACAACGGGCCTGGAACACAGGCGCGGCAAAATATCACTGACGCCGACCAGACGCGATGCCCAACCAGCGCAACCAGGAACGGATCGCGAAAGTCGGTTAAGAGGGCATTCACTATTCACAATTCACTATTCACAATTTCCAAACCCCTAACGCCCAGTACCGTTTGCTATCGAACGTCGTACCGCTGGAACGCCAGCACCGCGGCGAAGAGCATGGTCAAGGTTTCGGCGGAAAGGATGACGATCCTCCACAGCGCATCCCGCAAGCCCTCGGCGACGGTGGGCTCGCGGAACTGATACCGCGGGACGCTCGCGGCCACCAGAGGCTGAAGCGAGAGGTAGTCGGGCTGGAACAGCAGGTGGGGACTTCCCGGGTCGAGGAGGTCGCGCTGGCGAATCCACTCTTCGAGGGTATTCCGATACTGGTGAGCTTCTTTCACCATCGCTTCGTCGCGCAGCACGCCCGTGCCGTTGAGCGATTCCGCGCCGTAGCCGAACAAGGCGGTGGGGGAGACCGATGAGATCCGACGGACCACTCTCGCCTGCTCGAACTTCTGCCGCAGGTAGTCTTCCCAGATTTCCTCCTGGAGGTGCTTGCGCTTGTTCTGGGCAACGGTGGACATCCTCTCCACCGAGTAGTTATCCGCTTTCCCGGCGTCCCGCCCCCGCCAGTCGGAAGCGTGATCCTTGAACTCCGCGTTGATCAGGTCATACACCTTGCCCGCTCGTTCGCCCACTTCATTCTGGGTGGGCAGCTTTTGCACGTGCTGGATGATCAGTGTACCCGTTCCGGGAATTACTATGATGGATATTACCCAAGCCATGACGGAGAGCACCATGGAGGCCGTGGGGCGATGGGTGATGGTCGAGAGGAATAGTGCCAGGCACAGGAACAGGGTGAGGTAGAAAGCGGACAGAACCAGGAAGAGTCCGCCGCGCGCCCATTCCGCCGCGCCCAAATCGATCTGCCCGATGAGAAGCAGGAGCAGCAAAGAAAGCAGCATTCCGCTCACCAGCATCACTAGCAGCATGGCCAGGTTCGCCAGCAGTTTTCCGAACAGGATGGAATTGCGGGACAAGTTGTAGGTTTGCAGCAGCTTCAAAGTTCCGCGCGCCTTTTCGCCACTTACGGAATCATACGCAAACACCAGCGCAAGAAGGGAGAACGCCGTGCCCACCAAGAACGACCAGTCGAGCGCCTGAAAGGATTCGAGCAAAGCGTTTTGGCTCGAGGCCCGATAGGCCCCAGGCATGTCTCCCCAGATGTTGATGGCGAAGCGGTAGGCGTCCGGCAGGCGGTCCTGCCCACCCGAAGCCAGGAAGGTGGCCTTGAGAGGAGTCTTTAGAACGCTAAAGTCCTGATTGGGAAGATCGTCCAGCTTCTTCCGCCCAGCCAGTTGTTGCTCCCACCGTTGCTGGATGCGGCGATATCCGAGGACTTCGCTTCTGTAACGCAAGGAGAAGACCGCGCCGTTCACCCCAAACAGCAGCAGCGCCAGCAGCAGCCCAGCGGCAAACTTGAAGCTGGTGAGTTGATCGAGGAGTTCGCGCTTGAAAATGTGGGTCATAGGTAGTTCAAAGTCGACAGTCGAAAGTCAAAAGTTAAGAACGCCTCTACCTTGCTCTCCCGCCGCAAATCTGCATTTCTCGAGCCTCAACCGTGGAGCACTTCTGGGGTTGTGGCTTTCAACCTTCGACCTTTGACTTTCGACTGCTTTCCTCAGCGCACGTTGTAATGCACAAATCTCACGAAAGCCCCCAAGAACAAAATGATGTTCAGCACGAGCAAATAAGCGATCTCCGGCGCCGCCTGCACCAGGACGGCTCCGGTTCCCAGGCGCTGGTAAGTGAAGGCGGGCAGATCGCCCAGCGCCAGCAAGCGCTCTGGTTTCTTGTCTCGATCAATTTCGTACTGGAGGAACTTCCTCCAGGCCGTCTGGTCGTGCATCCATTCGGCGATCACGTCATCGGTCTTCTTACCGCTGGCGTCCATCTCGTCCGGAGTCTTTCCCACCGCCATCAGCGTCCAGGGGACATCTCCGTCATAGGGATCGGGCGTGAACCAGCGCCAGGAGTTGAAGGCGTTCTTGCGCTGGAGGTAATCCAGAAACGTGTTGCGGTACTGGCTGGCCAGGCTGATGAAGTGATCGTAGTCCGCCTGCGAGGTCCCGCTGAGAAATCCTAGGGTGTTCTGGAAGACCGCGGTAGGCGAAAGGAAGGAAAGCCCGCGCGCCAGGGCCGCCTGATGGGCGCGATAGCGGATGTATTGCCGCCAGATTTCCGCCCGCCGGCCCGCAAGCTTCATGGTCGCCGGGATCACCTGGGAGTAATAATCGCGCATCCGGTCGTACATCTTTTGATCGCCGAAATGGCATTCATAGGCCAGACGGCCGCCCGAATTGTTGTTGATGGCGAAGTGGAACCCGGAGATCCCTTCCCACCACCCTTTCAGCCCGTTGCCGGCCGCCTCTTCCTCCTTATCCACCTGCGAGAGATTCTCCATCGACTGCTGATACACCTGCTCGCGCGATCCCACGAAATCGGGAATCATCGTGGCCAGGTTCGGGACGATGGCCACCAGGAAAAACCAGACGAAGGTGGAGAAGATCAGGGCGATCGAGGAACGCTGCACGAAGCTGGAAATCATCAAGCCCACCAGCAGCATCAGGGAAAGGTAGAGCGCGTAGAAGAAAAAGATCAAACCGATGCGCGCCGCTTCCTGCCGCCCGAAATGCACCTGCCCCGTCAAGCCGATCACCAGCAGGGATAACAAGCAGGCCATGGCGGTGGGAAGCATCAGGGTGACCCAGGCGCCCAGGTATTTCCCCAGCAGGAGCTGCGAGCGGGAAAGCGGATAGGACATCATCAGCTTGAGCATCCCAGCTTCCCGCTCGCCGCACACCAAGTCAAACGTGAACAGCAGCGCGAGCAATCCCAGGATGACCGCCACGATCACCGTCAGGTCCACTTCCGAGAAGATGGCGAGGAATTCGTTGCCGCGGTTCAGGCCCGTGGCTTCGGTGTTCTCGGTGTCCACGCTGATGCCGAAATCGCTGCCCAGCCGGCCCTCCAAGCCGTGGTGCAGGATACTGAGGGGCTCCGGAGACCTCACCACGGTCGGCCGCAGAAACGAGTAAACCCCCGTCTGGGTCACCTGGTCACGGTTCAGTTTCAGCTTGGTCTGGTAACTGTCCAGGCGGGCGTTGTAGTCCAGGCTGCCGATATAGGCTGCCAGCACCGCAAGGATCAGGGTGAGTGCCGTGCCCACGCTGAAGCGCAAGGTCAGAACCAGGTCGTGGACCTCTTTTAGAACCAGCGTGCCCAGCGCCGACGGGTTTGCCAAAACCTTGGGAGGACTCAACGGAGCACCTTATTCGAGATGCCCAAGAGCGTGGCTTCCTTCTTCACGGATGGCTTCGGGCATACGTATCCCCGGACCTTAGCTTACCCAGGTTGGACGAGCCGGGGGGGTAACGGTTAGCATCCTGCTTCCTCCACCTGCGGGCAGGGGCGGCGGCGATTTGTCGCAGCCGAATAGAACTTTCCCAAAACACGAGTACGGCACCACTTCTGGCTTGGTTCCCAAATCTGTTCGGGTTTGTCCCTCATTACGTCTCGCCTTCGAGAATGTACCGCAGAAGGCGGGATTTCGGGGTGGTCTGGGGGCCTGATGGGGGGAGGGCGGACACTTTGTCGCGTTCGGCGCTATTAATTCTCTGCTTAAGCCCCCGAACTTTGGGCTAAGATGTTGCGTAGACTCGGGTGACAAGAGTGGTTTCGTGTCGTCAAACGTTCGGGAGGCAAGGTTGAAGGTTACCGCCCTATTTCTACTTCTACTCACGTTTATAAGTCTTCCCTTCAGCGTGAATGCGCAAGCGCCCGCCGGCGGCGTGATTGGCCCCTCCGCAAACACCGAAGCGCAAAGGCTCTTGGAACTGAAGCGCCTGGACCTGGCCTTGCAGGACTCCAAGGCCAAACGCGACCGGGCCAAGTTGCTCTATGACCAGGGGCTGGGCCCTCAAGCCAGTTATGAAGCCGCGGAGATTGCCTACCGTCAGGCCCAGGTGGATTTCCAGCAGGCGTTCTTGCGGCTGTTTGCCGAGGCCCCGCGCCTGGACGTGGTCTCCGCCATCAAGTATCAACGGCCCGATGGCTCCAGGTTCGTGCGGGTCACCGTGAAGAACAACTCCGGCGTGGTGCTGGACTACAAGCTCTTCGGCATCTCGGCCACCGATGTGCAGTTGCCCGACCAGATGAAGATGCGCGAGCTTACGGAAATTCGTGTGTCACTCAAAGAAGCGGCGGGAATTCCCAACCCTACGGCCACCACCAGCCAGGGCGGGGGGATCAACCCCGGCGCGGTCATCTCCGACCCCTATTCCGCCTACATCCCCAAACTCGCTGTCGGCGAGGAGAAGACCCTCGACTTCGGCCTCCTCAAGGACGTGGACGCGCTGGTGGTCGGCCTCTATTACAACGGCCGGGAGGAAGACCGACAAATCTATCTGGAGAAAGATCCCTCGGCGAATATCGTCACCATGAGCGCGGAGGAGGTGTCGCTGGAGGCCGACCTGGGAGGCCAGGCGACTTACAACCTGCACCTCGAGCAGTTCACCAAGTCCGCCAACCCCTTCGCCCTCCTCACCCTCAACCTGCCCCAGCAGATTGCGCGCGATTTCATGGAGCCGACTTCCGGCTCACGCCTCTATCAGGTGCGTTTCCCCGAAGGCGTGACCAGCCAGAAATTGCAGATCAAGCTTTACCTACCCGACAAGGTGGATGAGCGCATCGCCCTCGACAAGCCGCTCACCTTCTGGGCGCTGGTGATGGACGCGGCGCAGGCTCAGCAGATCGATCTCTCCAAAACTTACTCGGACGCCCAGGCGGACTCCTTCAAGTGCGGCAAGGTGCGCCTGCAGCTCATTCCGCGGGGCGTGGGAAAAATCGAAGTCTCCGCCCCCAGCCTCTATCAGGAGATCCGCATCGGCGAGCCGGTGGACCTGAACCTGACGGTGAAGAATACCGGCACGCGGGTGGTGCACAACATCCACGTCTCCACTGAGAACCCCCTGAACTGGCGGACCTTCATCACCCCTGATACGGTGGCCAAGCTGGAGCCCAATGAAGAGGATATCGTCAAGGTCAAGGTGGTGTCCCCCTCGGACGTGGGGGTAGGCGATTACGAGGTGAAGATCAAAACTGACGCCATCTCGAATAACCGCAAGGTGCCCACCACGGACCAGTCGGACCGCATCCACGTGATGGCCCCGCCCAACGTCAAAGCCACCGCCGCCCTCATCGGCCTGCTGCTGGCGCTGGTGGGCGGCATCGTGGTCTTTGGTATCAAGCTGACGCGGCGGTAACAAAAGCTTTCAGCCGTCAGCATTCAGCTATCAGCCGGGAGCTTTAGGCTGACGGCTCTAGCCCCCAAACACCAGACAATTCTATGTCGTCCAACGTCGTCACCACTTCCAGACCCATCGTCGGCCCAATTGACGCAACGGGCGAGCGGTGTGGCTGATGGCTGAAGGCACGTCATTCACCAGGAACTGTTTGGTCACTTACGCCGTATAAGGATTTAGAATAAGGTAACGAAAAGGATGACCCGATGAACCAGCCGATGATCCAAGCCATCAATCTGACCAAGCGGTACGAGGACGGGCTGCTCGCCCTCGACCACGTCACTTACGACATCCATCCCGGCGAGGTCTATTGCCTGCTGGGCGCCAACGGCGCCGGCAAGACCACCACCATCAACCTCTTCCTCGACTTCATTCCGCCCACCGAGGGCGAGGCGCGCATCAACGGCATCAACTGCCACCAGAACCCCCTGGAGGCCAAGAAGTACGTGGCCTACGTATCGGAAAACGTCATGCTCTATGGCAACTTCACGGCCCGCCAGAACCTCGACTTCTTCGCCAAGCTGGGGGGCAAGGCGCACCTCGCCAAGAAGGACTACTACCAGGTGATGGCCGACGTGGGTCTGGAAGAAAAAGCTTACGAGCAGCGCGTGAAGGAATTCTCCAAGGGCATGCGGCAGAAGCTGGGCATCGCCATCGCCATGGTCAAGGATGCGCCCGCCATCCTGCTCGATGAGCCCACTTCCGGGCTCGACCCCAAGGCCGGCGCGGAATTCCTCGAACTGCTCAAACGGCTCAAGCAGCAGGGCAAAGCCATCCTCATGTCCACCCACGACATCTTTCGCTCCAAGGAGATCGCCGACCGCGTGGGCATCATGAAGGAAGGCAAGATAGTGATGCAGCGCACCCGCGAAGAACTGGGCCACGAGGACCTTCAGAAGCTCTACCTCGATTACATGGAAGCCGGCGTCGTCGCGACGGCGTAGCGCGGGTTGTCCTTCCACTCCGCGGTTCTTGGATGGGCCACTGCCCTGCGCCCCTCCGTGCGTATCCCCCTCGCTGTACTTAGGTCCCGCGCCGCCCCGCAAGTCAGGAAGACATGCCAACTGCATCCGGCCGCAGCGTTCCGTCACCGAACAGCGCCACCCCCGCCGGTCTGGTGTGGCTGATTGCCTGCAAGGAACTCCTCGATCATCTCCTTAGCCTCAAGTTTCACGTCTGCGTCGTGGCCATGGCAATCCTGCTGGGCCTTTCGGGTTTTGTCATGTACCGCGACTACCAGTTACGGTTGGAGAATTTCGCGGTGATGCGCGAGCGCGCCAAGCCCCGCCCGGGTGAGGCAGGCTTGATGGCGGTGGTTGAGCCGCGCCCACTCTCGGTCTTCGCCAAAGGCCTGGAGGTAGGGGAGGGCCTTCCCGACTGCGTCGGGACGAGTCACGGCCCTCCCGGTTGATCACCTTGAGCTACCGGGCGCTCTGCCCTTGCGGGTTTTATCGTCAGGCCATGTGTTTCGTGACGGGAGGTGTCGTGTCGAGTGCTTCCGGTGGTACCGTCCTTCGGGCCCCGCGGAAAACCGCTCGGTAGAGGACCAGCGCGAGCGCCAGTACCACCGCGGACGCCGACAGCGCCCAGCCCTCATCGTACTGCGCCCACGGCAGGCCCACCGCAATGCCCCAATAATGCACCGCAATGTAGGTCCAGAAAACGTAAATGCCCACCGCGAAAATGAGCACGATGAGCGAGGTGTTGAGGATGCGGTGGCGCTGGCGCCGGGCCTGGTCCAGGGTGCAGATTCCTTTGCGGCGAAAATAAACCACCAGAGCCAACGCCAGAAACATGAGCGCCACTCCCCGAAATACCCAACGGTAGTCTCCGTACAGGACATTCCCCAAATCCGCCGCCGCAGAGATACTCGCCAGCCCCAGTAGCACCAGGACAATCGGCGTCATGCAGCAAAGGCCGCCAATCACCCCCGCCAGCGCGGAAATCAGGAAAATCCCCTTGCGCTCGCTCGCCCGCTCGTCGCTCTGACCTGAAACAGTCATCCCTGTCCCCCCCCGTTCTTGGTAGCGCCGCCGTCCCGGCGGCATTCCGAAAGGCCGGCAAGATGCCGGCGCTACTGCCTGCTGTCACTGTCAGTTCTCACTCTCAATAGATGAGTCTCGACGGCGGAAGTTCCCTTCCCGCGATGATTTTAGCGCACCCCATCAGCGTCCGTGTGAAACCTTGGTTCGTGCGGTTGTAGCGCCGCCGTCCCGGCGGCATTCCGAAAGGCCGGCAAGATGCCGGCGCTACTGCCTGCTATCACTGTCAGTTCTCACTCTCAATAGATGAGTCTCGACGGCGGAAGTTCCCTTCCCGCGATGATTTTAGCGCACCCAATCAGCGTCCGTGTGAAAACTTGGTTCGTGCGGCTGTAGCGGCGGCGTCCTCGCCGCCGAATCAACACATTACATGCGGCGATGAGGACATCGCCGCTACAAGAAGGCTTTTCACACAGACTCGAACGCCCTGCAGCGGACAGGCGGGTCCGTCCCTACCGCCTTCACCAACGCAGGATCGCGTCGAGCGGCACGCGGGCTTTTTCGAGTTCGGCGACGGCCTCCTCGAGAACCTGGGGCGCCACAGGGTCGCCGGCGCGCAGGCGCTCGTCCAACTCGATCAACCTCCGGTTCTGTTCGATTTCCTGCTCCAAGCGTTTTTCGATGTTCATGCGTCGCCGCACCTCGCGGGTAAAGATTTTGAATTTCGGGTCTCCTCCCACCACGAGCTGCAGGAAGGCTCGAATCTGCCGTTCCACCATGCAGAGCAGGCGGTCCTCGGTCTGGGCCAGGCCCGGCCGGTTCAGCAGGGCTTGCATCACCAGCAAGCCGAGGGTGCGGAGGTGCTCGGGATTACGGCTGGGGGCGGCGGCGCCGAAGTCGAAAATGCGGTTGAGGGCGTCGGTTTCCGAGCGCAACTGCGCCTTGAAGAGGCGCAGGCGGCGCCACAACGCCTCGGCCAGGCGCTTCGCGGCCCACTGCTCCGGGGCGCCGCGTGCCTGGAAGGCGCGCTCCAGGCGCTCTCGAAAGCTCCGGAATTCCTCGGCACTTTCGCCGAGCTTGGCCAGCGTCTGTTCGAACGAGTGAACATACAGGCCGTGCTTGAGGGCATTGTAACGCGAGGGATCCCAGCTCTCCGGCGTCCGCGGGGTCGCCTGGGCTATCTTGATGCTCGCGCGACTGGCGGCTACACGCCGCGCCGTGGGGCGATACTTGCGGGCCCTGAAATCCTTGTCGGCGGCGGCTCGGGCATTGAGTTTGCGCATATTGGCGCGGTCGGCGGCCATTTGGCGTGGCGTGGGGCCATGCGCAGACATGCGGGCCCGGGCTTTTTCCAAATTGGCGCAGACGGCAGCCAGCCCCTGCGCGCTGAAGTGCCTTTTCTTTCGTGGGAAGGCTTGCGGGGCGACACTTCCGGGGCCGGAGGGAATGGGGGTTGGGGGTTTGTTCATGGCGGGAACTCTCTGCGCGCGAGGTTGGATCGTGCCAAGGCGAGACAACTAGCGTAGTCTATCTCGTCGCGCCGCCCCCGTCAAGCAAAACTTTCGCTGGTGGGTCAGCAAGCGTAGCGCAGAGTTGGTCTTTAATGCCGCTTCCTCTAAGAAATTCCCTGACCGAGGCGGCATTTAACTCTGCGGCTCTTCAGTTCGGGCCGTGCGGGTAGCGCATCTATGAAGGGGGCGGCGGTGTCAAGGGTTTTTGCTCGTTCTTTGTTTTGTGTGGCGGAGCGAGCAGCCCCCCCAGCCGGAAACGGGGGATGCGAGCGAAGCCACACTACGCCTCTCC
>Ga0315279_10001977_pt1 | contig 32182 bp, 33 predicted proteins | sample YL17G06_20_MG_FD_203694 | JGI IMG/M metagenome (GOLD analysis project Ga0315279, IMG submission 203694) | Sediment microbial communities from Yellowstone Lake, YNP, Wyoming, USA - YL17G06_20 | ecosystem: Environmental > Aquatic > Freshwater > Lake > Sediment | place: USA: Wyoming | collected...
CCCAAAGTGCCCTTTCATCTCTTGATTTGATTTCAAAACCTTTCCGGGTAAGACTCTTTGCCAAGTTTTTTATACTTTCCTCTTCGTGTGCAGTTCCAATTGTTTTTGAGTAAGGATCATAAAGATCAATATCTTCTGATGCTCGATATTCTTTAAAGAGGGCGAGATTAAGTGCAGTTCCTCCAACAAACACCAAATCCAGCTTACTGGCTTCTTCAAGGATGTACGTCCAATTTCGTTTGATCCAAGTCCACTTCTCAAATACCGACATACATTCCTACAAGATTAAAGTATTTTTAATCTTTTTGGTTTGTTCTTAGCTTTAGAATCCATCTGCAGGGTGTTGAAAATTCTTCCCTTGCATTTTTCTCTATTTTTTCTAAAAATTCAATTGCTTTTTCATCAAAAACAATGTCATACATAATATTTAGAGTCCCAATCTTTTTTTAGCTTCATCTGAAGTAATAAAATGACCGTTTTTATACCGTTCTCTTGCCGCTTCGATAGCTTTAATTGTTTCTTTGCTAAGTTCAGGTTCTTTTTTCAGATTTTTTACGATGTAAATTAATTTTTTAATAACATCGTCATAGCTTTCGTTTTTATATTCTCGAAATTGATCGATTTGGGATTTCGTGTTTTTTTGTATTTTAATGGTTGTTGCACTCATGTTCTCATAGTATACTAAGGTATACCGTGGTATATATAACTTTCGCCGTAAATGCTACTTACGTCTTTAAAATTTCAAAAATTTTTCGATTTCCAGAAGAGATGAAGAAGCTTATGGCCTACACCCAGCGCCTTCCCCGCCTTCAAGGTTGTTCCTTCTGGAAAAAAAGATAAAAACAACATAAACTTGTACATAGCAGCACATGCTGTTGTATAGGGTATTTATCCATAAAAGATTGAGAATCAAATAACCGATATTTTTCAAAAGTTTGTACTTTAAATTTTATTATGCACAGGTAATCAATTTTGATTACCTATGAATAGCAAATTTTATAAACATGGGTCTGATAAGTATATACTATGGAAGCATTAAAAGTGTTGAAAAGATTAGAAGAATATCCTACATTCGATGTAACTACAATTGCCAATATTATAGGAAAAGATGAAACCTATGCAAAGGTGTACCTGAACAGACTGAAGAACAGAGGAATTGTGCAACAGCTTCAGAGGAACGTCTATACAGTTCAAGATGATCCACTAATTATTGCATCACGTATTGTATGGCCAAGTTATATATCTATATGGGCTGCGCTTCGTTATCACAACCTTACGGAACAAATACCAAATACAATATCTGTTGTCACGACACGCGCCAAAAATCGCAGGAGCATCTCTATAAAAAAAACAAAGGTCATTTTTGAAAGGATTCAACCAACATATTTTTTTGGTTTTTCAAAAATAAGACTAAAAGACTTTGAAATTTTTATGGGAGAGCCCGAAAAGGCGCTAATAGACGCTGTTTTACTGAAAAAAATCTCTGTCACTGAAGTATATTTCATATTCAAAGCAAACCTTAACACCATATCCATCGGAAAGACTATTTCTTATATAAAAAGAACACACAATAAATCCTTGGCAAAAAGGTTTGGATGGATGCTCAACTCCCTTGGTTGTAAAAACGCAGAAGAACTGGAGACAATGACATATAAAACTATGATCCCACTAGATTACTCCCGACCAATGTCTGGTTTAAAAGATAAAAAATGGGGAATCATTGTTAATATTGGAGGGATATGATGATAACGAAATCCGAGCTTGTAAAAATCGCAGAAATTAAACATCTATCTTTAAGAAATGCAGAGACGGATTATCTTCTTGAACTCATACTGTATGCCATCTCTGATTTCAGACGCTCTCTAGTTTTTAAAGGCGGAACCGCTCTCTATAAATACTATAATCTAAACAGGTTCAGCGAAGACCTTGATTTTGATATTATTGGAAAACGATTTAATGCAGATTCTTTAATAAAAAAGATAACAAGAAATCTGGAACTCACAGGGATGCATAGGACAATCTATGAAAAAACGGAATACGGCAAAGAGACTAATATCAGATTCTCTGTGAGAGGACTCCTTTACGATGGTAGTAAGGAAAGCATGTCTAGAATTACGCTAAATTTCAGCAGAAGGGAACGGCCATCATCAGTACAAGAAAAACTACTTGTTGCAAGTTATCAGGATATTCCCTCTTTTGAGCTTTCAGTGTTAGACTCAAAAGAGATAGCAGCAGAAAAGATCAGATGCATTATCACTAGAGAAAAACCAAGAGACGTCTATGATCTTTGGTTCTTATCTAAAAGAGGCACTACCATGAACATTTCACTTGTAAACAAAAAACTTAGAATTTATGGATTAAAATTTAACTTAGATATATTCCACAAGAAAATGTATGAGAAACGTAGGATGTGGATACGTGATTTAGAAGGTCTTTTGATAGGAACACTGCCAGAATTCGACAAGGTTACTACCGAATTGAATTCATGGTGTGAAACCTGGATATAACATTTAGTGTAATGCAAACTTCTTGATATAATTGCAACATACGCCGTTGTATGGGGTATTTATTGAAGACCAACTTTTAAGATACCAACAGGTTATAATTTTTTTACACTTAGGCCATTGTACCTAGAAAAGGTTAAATAGTACAAAAATATGTATATATTGTACTATGAACGAGACAATTAAGACAATTTTGTATAACTGGATGGAAAAAAAACTCCCAGAAATCATACCACGCGACATCAACCTAGAACCATACATAACTACAACGCCAAGAAAAATCATAGTCATCACAGGATTCAGGCGAGTCGGAAAAACATACCTACTGTTCGGTCTAGTAGAAAAACTCCTAAAAAACAAAACCAAAGAAGAACTCGTATACATAAACTTCGATGACGAAAGAATCCCAGAACAAACCAGCTTCCTAACAGACCTCTTACCAACAATAAAACAAACACTAACAAAAAAGACATCCTACCTATTCCTAGATGAAATCCAAGACATGCCGCAATGGAACAAATGGCTGAGAAGAATCTACGACTCAGAAGAAATCAACATCTTCATCACAGGATCAAGCTCAAAAGTATCAAGCCACGAAATACCAACAGAGCTACGAGGACGATGCCTAGAGATACAAGTATTCCCACTATCATTCAACGAATTTCTAAAATTCAAAAACATAAACATAAAAATAAAACAACTCCCATACGAAGAAAACCAAGAAGCAACCATACTAAAATCATTAGATGAATACCTTTACTACGGCGGAATGCCCGAAGTGGTATTAGCCCCTGAATCACTAAAATTCGACATTCTACAACAATACTACGGAACCGTTGTAAGAAAAGATATCATCGAACGATTCAACATAAAAAACGAGGAAGGACTCAAAGCGATGATACGCCTTCTACTAAACTCAAAACAATACTCTATCAGCAAACTCTACGACACAATGAAAAGCCTGCAATACCAAATAGGGAAAACAACAATTCTCAACTACCTAAACTATGTAGAAACATCCTATTTCCTATACAGCATACCGATTTTTTCATACAAAATAAAAGATCAAATGCAATACCCAAGAAAACATTATTTCATCGACACAGGGTTCATAAACTGCCTCTCCACACGCCATACTAAAGATATGGGTAGACTTTATGAAAATATAGTCGCGATAAACCTACTACGAACACAGACACAAAAAGGAAACAATATTTTTTATTGGAAAGATCAACGAGGAAAAGAAGTTGACTTTGTGATAAAAGACGAAATCCAAGTAAAACAACTGATACAAGTCTGCTCAGACATCGAAAACTATGATACACGAAAACGTGAGATAAACGCGCTAATCAAAGCCAGCGACCACCTCAAATGCAAAGACCTCCTGATAATCACCAACGACTTTCATGATACTCAAAAAGTAAAAGGTAAAACAATAGCGTTTAAACCCCTGTATTCATGGTTATTAGAAAAATAGCATTTTTGCTCTGATAAGGAACACAAACCATGGAGTAACCAACAGTTATACATAGCAGCACATGCTGTTGTATAGGGAATTTATCTTTAGAAAAGAGTGGGTCTCAATAAACACCAAATTTTTTTAAAGTCAATTGGCAGGCATCTAAAAGAGATAACAATTTTCGTCATCTTCTTCTTTGTTTACGTTTGCAAAATCTCTACAAGAAGCTCCTTTTTATCTGCCAACTTCTATGCTTTAAAGGAAAAAAACAGGATTTATAAACAACCAGTTGTTTCCAAATTATAGGTTGGGGGGGAAAGAATATCCTCTATCATGTGGAGAGATGATCCTATGAAGGAAGAAACATATGGAATGATTTGGGGTAGTGTATTGCTTGTTTTGGGCTTAGTCATACTCCTATTTGTCTTTTTAAGTGTGAACGAGATAGCTCAAAATCCAGTAGAGAAACTTGACAAATGGGTGCCAGAGGAGATAAAAGATCCGACTGCGCTCTTTAGCTGGAGTTCCAATAACGTGTCTGTCTATTTCAATGATGCTTCTATTAAGGGGAGTGGAGAGATTGCCAGTCGGCAATGGAATTTTGGAGATGGCTCCTCGAGTAATGAGAAAAATCCTAGTCATCAATATTCTGGGTATGGGGATTATACTGTTATTTTACAGGTGGAGGATGAGAACGGCAAGAGCGATGGTGCTGAGACAAGGGTTTCCATTAATGAAAAGTCTAATGAGGGGCAAACCCAAGCAGATGCTTCCTTCGACCTTGGACTTGACAACGCACTTAAAAGATTTGCCATTATAGCTCTTTTTGTAAGTAGCTATGCTGTGATAGTAATGATCGGTGGGAGGTTAACATTGGCTGGTTGTCGTTTATTAAGACCGGTCCCAAAGAATGTTAGATTAAAGATAAAATCTAGTGATATGGAGCTTGAGACTTTATCGCAGCAGAAAAATGAATTCAATCTGGATAAAAGTTCTCAGAGAAAAGATAAAAAATCATGGTTTAGAAAAAAATAGATTAAATGCTGAAATGAAATCAGATGATTATTTAGTCAGGTTTTTGCTCGTTTTCCAACTCTTTCAAAAATGCCTCGTAGTCTTTTTCGGAATTAAAAATAATCGGCATCCCTATATAATTACATTTTTCGCAAACCATATCCCAGGAAGTTAGGCCAAATATCGTTCCTTCCCCAATACCCGCCATACGAACATCTTTACTTCCACATTTTGGGCAAGCCTTAATATCCATTTTATTCCTTCCAATAAAAATATCAAATTCTCTTTTATTAAGATTTTCGTTAGTTGTAAAAAAGATTAGATGCAGTTCAATCAAGAATGCTGCAGGGCAAACTATATTAAGTGCAATATATATAATTAGCACCAATAATATTACAAAAAATATTAATATTAAATAGTGGTTCGAGTTTGTAAGTTTAGTAATGGGGGACCGCAAGATTATGTTTAACAATAGAAGATCCGAAATTGAGATTGTTGGTGAAATTTTAAAAATCTCTCAGAAAGGCGCACGGAAAACAGAGATTCTTTATCAAGGGAATCTGAGCTACACACAGGTACAGAGTTATCTTCCTTTTTTGGTAAAAAAGAATATTTTGGAAGAGAATTTAGTAAAGGATAACGGCAACTCCTATAAGGAATATAAGGTTACAAAGAAAGGATTGAATTTGTTAGAGGACATCAATAGAATCCTGTCTCATTTCAATTCAGTTGTTTTGTAATTGAGTTACCTATTTTTTCTCAAGTCATTTTCTCAATTTCTTTAATTAATCTTTGGGCCATGTCACGCAATTGGTCTCCACGGCAAGGCATGCATGCCGTTTTTGCTTGCATTTGGATGTAATGTTCCAGCCTGCGTTGGATGCAGGATAATGGAAACAAAACGCGATCGATTCATAGCTATTTTCCTTTCAACCCTTGTTCCCATGTTCAGCACGAACTGCAGTGATACTCTGGCTGGTTGGTGCATTTGTTGGAGTGCAATGGGCAATCGTCTTATACATCATTGATTTCTTGTTGATTTTGGTTCATTGTTCTGCAAGTTTATAACGGTGGTTGCTTTATAAAATCTATTGATAAAATAAGGAGATTTTCCACTAAAAATTACGTCTTCAAAAAATACAAAATTTTTCATTCTATAGGGGGAATGAAGCGGCTTACGGCCTACGCCCAGCTTTTATTACGGCCTAGGCCGAACTAAAGATAAAAACAATGATCATTTAAAGAATGAAAGGATATATTTCATTTCTTCTTCTAAAGAAGGTAATTTCGTTACAATCAAAGGCTCAAGACTTTTCCACAAGATTTTTTTCTCTATGATTTTTTCTTTCAGTTTTTCTGGGGTGAATCCCCAGGTCTTTCGCGAAACCAATACTGAATCGACTGTCCCAACTTGTTTTAAAAGCAGAAACAGGTCATGGACGTCACGAGCCTTATTTCTCTGGAAGATTGCTGAAATTTTATCAGCGATAATATCTTCATATCTTGGTACGCGTACTTCAATGGGCGGGATATCAGGGTACGGTGAGTACAGCGTCAGCATGTTGATGTTTTTTGTGCATTGTTTCGATGCGAGAATTTCAAGAGATAACGAAATTTCCCGTGGATGGGCTGGAGACGTTATGCCACAGTGAAGGAACAACATGTTTGCTGTTTGCTTTTTCTTCAGAATCGTACAAGTGAAACCAAAGAGTTTGAGTTCTTTCAAAAGATAGGTGTCAAGGGAGCTTGGTATTGTATCAAGACAGAGATCAAGATCTTCGGAAAATCGTTCTCCTTTCATCACTTTCCAGATGCAAGTGCCGCCTCTGAACAGAATCTGTGGGTATTTTTTGTACAACAGGTGAAGTGTCAGATCTTGCAGGTAATCTTTCCAAGCCTGATCAATAAGTTTGATTCTGCGAAGATGCGCGTAGCTTTTTAATTCTTGAGACGTCAGCATGAAAGCAACCTCTCAACCATCCTGTTCACATAGGTATCCTGTGTCAATTTTGCATAAGAAAGAAGAAGCTTTTTGTTCAGCGTGGCAATGATATCACTGAGTTCTTCAGCAGCAATTGTTCGAAAATATAAGGCATCAATGATGATTTTTTCAGGTTTTGCTACAGGAATTCGTACGTGTTCTTTCCAAATGATGTTTTCATAACCGTACATCATCTCCGATCGAACGGTATAGAAAATAATTGGTGTGTTGTTAAACATGATTTTTCTATTGAACCGCTTTCGTGTCGTAACGATTTCAACAGAGAATGGTATCTGAGTAGTGAGTTTCTGGATGCTCAGTGCAGACCACATAGACACATAGCATGGTTCTGTGAGGTGTGTCGCTACGGTGAGAGCATCATCAAGGACGGTATATTTCCCGCGTTCCACACGAGTGATTTTACCGGATTTGAACAATTCGTGAAGGATTTTTTTTGCATAATCTCTTGGCATGTTTTGATGAACAAGATCGTTAACACCAAACACCGGTTTTTCAGTTACTTTTTGAATCAGATCTTTATACTTAATAATCGGCATGGAATGGTAAACGAAAAAGCAATATTTAAATCTATGTTAGTAACTAAAGATGGTAACTATCATGAATCTTATCACCTAACTACCAATCTAAAAATAAGAAGAAGAGGACGACTCCCTCTTCCTCTATCGACGTTCTTTTTTTCTTACCATCAAGGACGACTTTTTGATGGGATCTTTCCTAAAAGAAGAGCCCTTAGGTGAGTTCTCCGGGTTCTTTTACGGCCTGCACCCAGCACCTTCTGACTTCAAGTTTATCCCTACTTCCAAAAAGATAAAAACAATATAGACCTATAAATTGCAGCACACGCTGTTGTATGGGGCATTTATTCTTAGAACAATCAACTATAATTTTAATAGAGTCTTCTTCTATGGAAATATTTATACCTATCATATTATTCATTTTTTGTAAGTTCATTCTGGAAAAATTGAATAAAAATACTCTTTGCAGGGAGGATAATTCCTATGGAAAAGAAGATGATATTGGTAGTTTGTACGCTAGTATGTTTAACTTTAATAGTAAATTTTGTAACGGCAATCATTATTCCAAACACGCCAAGTAAACCTGAACTGTTAAACTATGCAATTTCAGGAAAGACGAATACGTCATATAATTACACAGTCAGATCCACAAGCCCAGGCAATAAATCCATAAAATATGTTTTCGACTGGGGAGATAACACAAGCACCACAACGGGGTTCTTTCAGAGTGACACTAATTGTACAGTAAATCATACGTGGACTGCTGCCGGTATATACAGCATGTGGGTGGAAGCATTTGATAATGAGAGTGCATCCTCTGGAAAAACAAACCTAACTATTTTAATTGATGCAATTTATGTTAAAGATATAGGATATCTCATCGATGAAAATAGCAACGGAACCTACGATGTGTTCCGTAGTAATAAAACCAATAATGAAACAACCGTTCAAAAACAAAACAACGAAACCTATTTGATAGATAGTAACGGGGATACTAAATGGGATTATATCTATGATCAAAAAACAGGCACGCTTACTTCATATGCTGCTGGAGAAGAAACTTCAGGAGAAACGAATCCAAACAACGCAGTATGGTATGCATTAACCATGGGCACGATACTGGGCGTAATCTTACTGTTTGTAATCTACCTAGCAACAAGGATGAAACAAAAACCCAAGAAGTAAACAACAACCTTCTTTTTTTTATTTTTCAAAAACTCAACTTACTTTGTTTCTTTTCTTTTAATCTTTTTTCTTTTTTTAGAGGTCACCGGTTCCGCTGGTGCCTTTTTTAGACTTCTCGGTGATGCTATGGCGAACAATTGGTCAAAACTCTTCTTGTTGTAATTATACCATTCCTTCCAGCCATTTACCTCTTCCCTGAGTTTAGCGCATTCGTCCTCTCTTTCCTTAAAAATATGATGTAACTTTAAAAGTCGCTCCTTCTCTATTTCGTACTGCTTAGATATCTCGTTATATTTCTCTTTGTACTCTGCATAGCTCCTGTATTCCTTTAACTTTTCAATCATGTTTTGCGTCAAATTTAAAGTTTCATTTTTAGTGGAAATCTCATTTTTCAAAGATTGAATTTCTTTTTCCAACTTATATAAAATTGCCTGTAAAGTTTTATCCTTCATTTAATCTCTCCCCAACTATCGTAACAAATACCTGTTTATAAAACTATATTTTTGTTTAAAAAAGATAAAACCTTCAAATCGCTTCCTTTTTATCCTTGTATTTTTTCCACATGTAAGAAATAACAAGGGTTGCCAACAGGCTAAAAACAAGTAATAGAATTGGAGCAGCGTAGATCTCATCACATGGGTAAAATTTATATATGCCAAATATATCAATATATATGTGGGATAATATGGTACAAGCTGTTATAAATATTAAAGAACGTGCAAATCGTGTCTTGAATGTTGTGAAAGCAAAATACGGCCTCAAAGACAAATCTCAAGCAATCGAACTTGTAATCGCTCAATATGAATCTAACTTTTTAGAACCAGAACTCAGACCAGAATATGTCGAAAAGATACGTAAGGCTGAAAAGCAAGGGAAATTGAAGCGATATTCTTCTGTGAAAGCACTCAAAGAAGAGATTGAAAATGCGTGAGTTCTACATTGAAGTGGATCTTAAGAAGAAACTCTCAAAGCTGTTCAAAAAAGACCGCTACCGCTATGAATTGCTCACGAAAAAAATCCAAGAGATTCTTGCATGCGAAAATGTTGAACATTACAAAAACCTCAGAAAACCATTACAACATCTCAAAAGAGTGCATATCAATACTCATTTTGTTCTAGTGTTTAAATATGATAAGGAAAACGATACTGTACTCTTTTATGATGTTGACCATCACGATAGTATATATAAAATAAAAAACTAAATCGTCTCTTCTTTATCTTTATATCTTTTCCATACAAAAGAAATAACAAATGTTGCCAACAGGCTAAAAACAAGCAATAAAACCGGCGTAACAACATTTTGTAAAATCTTAAAATCAATTAAAAACAAGGTACCAAAGGAAACCATCATAATGCCTGAAACTAGTTTTAGAATCCGGCCATGCCATTCGGATAGTTTTATTTTTCCAAGGGTAAAAACGAATAATAAAACAATAACAATAAGCGGTATAACATAAACCACATTGTAAAAAAAGATATAGGTATAATACTGAAGCCCAGACAAATGATTTAGCGTTAAACTTCTGGTGAAAATAAGAGGAAAACCCAATGTGCAAAGAAGCTCATAGGTGTTGACTGAAGCTGCTAAAAAAATTGTACCACCAATTACAGTAGGTAGATAAGAAGTTTTAACTAAATTTCTTACCCGTTCATACAACTTCGGTTTTTTATCTTCAGGAATACTAAGCGAAACTCCTTTTTTAAAAAAGAAAAAATCCTTGATATTAATAGCACCTAGACAAAGTGCAATAACACCGGCTACAACAGTTATTATAAATATACTTTCGGTAAGTAAAAAAACGTTGAGCAATGCTGACATAAATATAAAATAAAAAAAACCAGAAAAGAAGATGAAAATGGCACCGATCATAAACATCTTCCTGCGCGATCCTGCGTAGAGTAATAGATTCATAAGAAACAGTAAAACAAAAAAAGAACAGGGATTGAAACTGTCAAGTGCGCCAAGAATAATTGTCTGGGCCGGCAATGAAAGATTGGATATATTTAATCTACCAAAAAACGGGATATCTATCAAACTGCTTTCGTTTAAATCAAAAGTTTCGTTAGGTTTAATGCCAGCAATATAGCTCTTTATGCATTTTTCAAGAGTCTCGTATGTTAGATTGGTCTTTGGAATCTTTGTCTCGTTGTTTATGACTGCGCATGGATACGAAGTAAAACCATAGTCATCCATTTCAGAGCTATTTTCCTTATATTTCACATCTTTCTTTATAACGACAACTTCTTCAGAGTAATTTTGGGCTATCTTATCAACTATTGCTGTGTACGTTTTACAGCTTCCACACCCGCTGTTGTAGAAATATTCAATGGTTATATCTTCTCCAGCCATGACCGGCTGTATTAAAAATAGAAACAAGAAAAGAAAAGCTGTAATAATTATCAATTTTTGATTAATTTTTCTCATAAAGATTTTTTCTAAATGACCATAATGAATAAAAATCTATTCATGGTATAAACGAGAGTGTCAACTTAAGACTCTTTCAACGTAAACTATCAGAAGAGACGACTTGCAGTTAAATCCTTAAGTTGACAGCCTCGTATAAACAATAGAGATTTTTAAATAATAGGAACAGATTACGTGTGTTAACAAGTATCTTAGGGGAGTAGAGAAAATGAGTAACGAAAAGGAAGAAAGATGTGTTCTTACAGGTGTTATAGAAACGGAACTTGAAATATTGAAGCGTCATATTCATATGCTCAAAGTATTACAAGAGAGCCAGCCCATGGGAATAATAAAACTGTCTGAACTTACAAAGTACCCACAGCACATGGTTAGATATTCGCTGAGGATACTGGAGCAAGATGGGCTTATAGAGCCATCAGCTCATGGGGCAGTAACAACAGACAAGGTAGCAAAAACCATAACCTTACTAAAAAAGACATTGAAGAGAATTGGCGATACATCTGAGGAACTTGCAAAAAGTCTCTAAAATTTAGCATCAAATTTTTTTATTGCTGCCGCGGTAACTCAGTCTGGGAGAGTGCACGGCTGAAGACCGTGATGTCGGGGGTTCAATTCCCTCCCGCGGCATCTGTTAATCAATAGTAGGGCTATTGTCCCTTTATTTCCTTTTGGTATTCCCCACATAGCACCATTGCAAATCACGTTCTTTGATTCTTTCAAGAATCATCGTAATGTCACTTTTGGTTGTAACACGTTGGACATCATGTTTTAGCTCTTTTAGATAGAGAGTTGAGGGAAAATATTTTGGGAGAATTTTACGCATGCGAAGCACGCCTCTTCGTTCGTTGTAATGATTACACAGTTCTTGAGCATGTTTGGCACAGACCTCCTTCTTTTCCTGAAGGGTGGGCAAGGAAAACGCTGTTCCAGAAAGAGCACAGCAAATTTCAGAGACAAGCCATGGATTTCCCATGAGTCCTCGTCCTGGCATCACCGCAGCAGCACCTGTTTGAATAAGAACAGTTTTAGCATCTTCTCCAGTAAAAATTCCACCATTTGCGATAACAGGAACAGAAACACGCTTGACGACATCGCTGATGGTCGATAGATCAATAGGGGATGAAAATTTTTTTTCGCCTGTCCGACCATGAACCGTTAGTGCAACAGCACCCGCGGCAACCAACTTTTGAGTAAGAGATAACGCGGTAATTGCTTTCTTAGATGATCCAATGCGTAATTTTACTGTAACTGGAAGATCAACTGCATCGGAAACAGCTTTTACAACGGCACAGGCACGTTGTTCATCATTCATAAGAGCGACTCCTTCGCCCCGGGACGTTACTTTCTTTATCGTGCAACCCATGTTGATATCAACGTAATCAAATCCAAGATCCTCGACCATTTTTGCTGCCTGAGCCATACTGGCTGGGTCTTTTCCCAGGATCTGAACGCCTTGGACGAGCGATCCGGTAACACGTTTTATCATCTGAAGGGTACGTGGATTTTGATGTAGTAGCGCTCGTGCATTGACCATTTCTGTCGTAAGAAAAGGAGGGTTAAATTCAGCAAGAATGGTGCGATACGGATAATCAGTAAATCCTGTAAGAGGCGGAAGCATGAGTTTTGTTTCACGCAGACGTTTTACAAAGAGCGATGACTTCATGGTCAAACAGAGATAAAATAAGGGGTAAATCTCTCTTTCGTATGATTAGTAGGTAAAATCGTATCTTTTATCATCTAATCCAAATAATATCTCCAAAATTTTATATACTCTTATTAGTTTTAGAAAATTAGGGATGCAACCATAATTAGGATGGGTAATAAAGTATAGTATGAAAAGATAGGAAGGGATGGAATCTGTACCTCAAAGAAATTCAGATGGAGAATTTTAAGTCTTTTGGAAATAAATTGACCGTACCTTTTTTTCCTGGATTTACTGCAATAACCGGCCCAAATGGTGCTGGTAAAAGCAATATTGCAGATGCCATTTTATTTGTCTTGGGCCCAAGAAGCTCGAAGGTCATGCGTGCAGGGCGGTTGACCGATCTCATCTTTAACGGCGGTAAGAAACACAAGAACCCAGCGAAATATTGTAAGGTTTCATTGGTTTTTGACAACACTCAAAGAAGGATGCCTGTAGATTCTGATGAGGTAATATTAACAAGAATGATTAAACGAGCACCGCTAAAGGACAACCCTGACAACTACTATAGTTATTTTTACATCAATGATCGTGCAGCCAGCTTTTCTGATTTTGTAAATTTACTTGATCATGCCCGTATTTCTGGAGATGGATACAACATAGTTAAACAAGGTGACGTCACCCATCTTACAGAGATGGGCTCCATCGATCGAAGACGTGTAATCGATGATATTGCAGGCATCAGCAATTTTGACGAAGACATTAAAAGAGCAGAAAAAGAAAAACAAGATGTGGATGGCAATCTCGAACGCATAGGGATTATTTTAAATGAAATTTCTACTCAGATAAGGCAGCTTAAAAATGATAGAGACAGTGCCTATAAATACAAGGAGCTAAAGGATAAACTCTACGAAACAAAAGCCAAAATTGCACTCAAAAAGAAGCAGGACGTCGAATCCCAGATGGCTGAAATCAGTCGACAGATCGAATCCTACGAAACCGAACGAGGCAAACTGGACGATAAAAGCAAAGAATTGAAAGAGGAATATGCCGAAGCTCAGAAAAAGCTTGAAGAACTTGAAAAAAAGATTGGGGATGTCGGTGGCGACGAAGTAAAAGAAATCAAAGAAAAAATAGACGCGGCAAGAGCTGAGGAAATCAAAATTGATGAGAGGATCAACTATTCAACTGACGAAATAAAAAATATTCAAAAAGAGGAAAAAGAACTAAAAGTAACTTTGGAAGCTCTTGATAAGGAGCTTGCAGAAAATGCAACTCAAAGAGATGAATTGACAAATAAAATTGGGGAAAAACAAAAAGAATTAACTGAGAAAGAAACAAAACTGTCTGAATCAAAAGACACTATTGCTAAATCCGATGACAAATCTATGGATCTAACCAGAGAACTCATGGAGATGCGTGAGGAGTACAATGAGAAACAAACATTGTTGCATGAACTTAAACTTAAACGCAATAGATTCACAGATAAATTGGAGTCTTTAGATCATCAGATTGCTGAGATGCAAGAAACAAAGTCAACCTACGAATTCGAATTAAAAGATATTGATTGGCAGTCGGGCGAACTCAGTAAAGAACATCACGAGAAAAATAAGAAAACAAAGGACATTGAGAAACAGCTTTTTGATAGTAAGAAACGTGAAGCAAAGATCACTGAAGAATTGGCCGATTTGGATAATGCCATACGAAGATTGCAACGTGAACAATCAAAACTACAGGCTGAGCTTGATGCAATGCAGTCTGTACAAACCAAGTATAATCCTGCGGTTAATGAAATTTTAAAAGCACGCGATAGCGGTTCGTTAAAAGGAATACATGGAACGATTGCTGAACTGGCAAAGGTTGATGAAAAATACGATGCCGCTGTTGAAATAGCAGCTGGCGCTCGCATGCAGTCCGTTATAGTTGATGATGATGAAGTGGCTGCAAAGGCGATTCAATTTTTACAAAAAGAAAATCTTGGTCGTGCTACATTCCTTCCATTGAATAAAATGATTGCGGGTAAGCCACGCGGTAAAGCACTCATGGTTGTTAACGATCCAAAGTCCCATGGATTTGCCATGGACCTTGTTAAATTTAAAAAGGAATACGAAGGCGCTTTTTGGTATGTATTTGGAGACACAATTGTTGTCGATGGCCTTACTGATGCGCGCCGGCTCATGGGTGGCGTTCGCATTGTCGATCTAAAAGGCGATTTGATAGAAGCCAGCGGTGCGATGGTCGGGGGAAGCCTACCTTCGTCTCGTCTTTCATTCAGTAACGTTGACCGAAGCAAACTTGAAGACATATCTGGGCAGCTGCAAGCAGCCATCAAAAGTCAAGATGATTTATCGGAAGAGCTTGCTAAGTTGAAGAAAGAAACAGTAGATTTGGAAAACAGTCTTGGGACCTTCAGAACAGAAATAGATGTTGATGCACAGACCAAGGACGTGGAAGTCAGGAAAAAAGAATTTACAGGAAAACTAGACGTACTTTTAAAAGATCTTGAAGCAAGGATCAAGGAAAAAGAAGAATTGAATGTAAAGCAAAACGAGGTCGTCTCAGAGATCGAGCAGCACGAAAAACGGCAAGAAGAATTGGATAAAATAAAAGAGGAAAAAGGCAAAATCCTCTTAAAAGGAACCAAAAAAGAACTAGCACAAGAGACACGAAATTTAGAAAAAGAAGTGTTAACAATTCAGGAAGAGACGCTATGTCTTCGCTCAGAATTTGAAGCATTGATTAAAAAAATAGAACTGCTAGACGAGAGAAGAAATGAGATTTCCACTAAAATAGAAACAATAAACAATCAAATTGAAACGTTTAAAAATTCAATCGAAAAGATGAAACAGTCCAGATCAAAGTATCGAGATGAGCTAAACGCTTTGATGAAAGTTGAAGAGCAAATTTCTGGTAAGATTAAGGGTCTTGCCGATGAACGTGATGGACTCTATAAGAAAAAAGTCTCAGCCGAGAACGAACTTGACAAGATGAGCACCCGCATTGAATCATACCAAGATCTAATATCACGGGCAAAGTACAGAATGCCCACGCTTGATGATGAGATAACAGAAATCGAGCAAGAGCTTAAACTTTACAATGCTGAAATCACCGATAAAAAATTACCCAACGTTGAAGCATTGAAAGATACAGTAAACTCCATTGAAGCAAGTATGAAAGAGCTTGAACCGGTAAACATGCGTGCTTTAGAAGAATACGATCATCAATCGGAAAGGAAAAACAAACTCGATGAAGATGTAAAACATCTAAAAGATCAGAAGAAAAATCTTGTAAAACTCGTAGATGAGGTAACAGTCAAGAAGAAAGATCGATTCTACGAAATCTTTGATCAGATAAACAAAAATTTCAAAGATATATATGCACAACTCTCAGAAGGCGGAGAGGCAGAACTACAACTTGAAGATCCAGAACATCTCTTTGAATCCGGGCTAACAATAAAGGCAAGACCTAGAGGTAAAAAGGTTCTTTTATTGTCTGCACTATCTGGTGGAGAAAAAAGTATCGCTTCACTTGGGTTCATCTTTGCTATACAACACTACGACCCAAGCCCATTCTACGTTTTAGATGAGGTCGACATGTTTTTAGATGGGGTAAACGCAGAAATTGTATCACGTATGATAAAACAAAAATCAGAATATTCACAATTCATCATGGTTTCTTTGCGTAAGGTGACATTGAAAGAGGCCAACCACGTATACGGCGTAACCATGAGAGATACAGGAGTTTCAGAAATGATTGGTAATATCGATCCAGAGGTTGTAGGTCCAAAAGGAGAAATAAAAATTATAGACGGAGGTCACGCCCATGGAGCAGCTTAAATTAACAGTAGACACAGACGTGATAAATCATTTGCTATTCCACAAATCGTTGATTGATGAAAAAGAGGATGCATCAAGGATCAACTACTATGTAGATATGCTTCAGAAGACAAACGAGGGGGAACACGTCTCCATGGATAACCCGTTTGACAGATCTATTGCGATTGCATTTGATTTAGTAATGGGTCACCAGTTGAATCCATGGAATATTGACTTGGTTAGCTTTTCTACAATGTACTTAAAGCGGGCAAAGGACGAAAAAATAGATTTGATGACCGCAGGACGTATCATCTATATGGCTTGGAAAATACTGAAACTACAAAGTGATGACTTAGTCATAAGCATGGAGAAAGCAGAAGAGGCGCTTGAACAACCATTTGGCTGGGAGGATATACCAACGGCTGCATGGGCAGAAAATCTGGACGATTATTCCTATACAAATCTTTTAATGAAGATGCCAGAGTCGCCACTAAGCGAACCATTGAGAAGAAACTCTGAGCGAAAAGTCACTTTAATTGAACTGTTGGATGCTTTTGATCAAGTGCGAAAAGAATCTGAAGAATACCAACTTCTTGAAGAACAGAGACGTGAGGAAAGAGAAAGAATAGAATTAATGGCACGAAAACACATGATAGGTACTGCCCATGAGGATCATCTTGAAGAGGACGTCATGTCGGTATGGAAAAAAATCCAAAAATATCCTAAAAAAACCATGATGTTGTCTGAGTTATGTGGTGAAAAAAACCGCGAGGAATTCATAAAAACTCTAATGTCAATATTGTTCTTAGCATATGATAACAAAATAATTGTATACCAACAAAAATTCCCCTATGGGAATATATTTATTAAAAACATAGGATATACGTAAGAGGGGTATCCCGATGGGTTTGAAAGAAAAAAGATTGGTCGAGTCAGTATTGTTCTCTGCAGGTAAACCTGTATCTATAGATGAAATCCAAGCAGCAACAAGCCTTCCTCCTAAAAAAATCGATGAAGCAATGCAAGAGCTCATCGATGATTACGATGTTTCACGTAAGGACGAAACATCCATGGAGATCATTAAAGCAGGCAATAAATATGCAATGCAAGTCAAAAAGAAATTTTTAGAGCAATCTGTAATGGTTGCAAAACCAGAGATACAAAGCAATTTGTTAAAAACGCTTGCTCTAATAGCTTTTCATCAGCCAGTCAAACAATCAAACCTGCGACGCATGATCGGTCCTAAGGTTTACGAACATGTTGATGAGCTAGTCGGTATGAAATTAATATATTCAAAACCACATGGTTCAACAGAGATGATTGCAACAACCAAGCTCTTCCCAGAGTATTTCGGCATTGATACAACAAAACCGGAAGAAATCAGAGAGTTTCTGGCAAAAAAAGTCATAGGTAGCATAGATAAGATAGACATTCAAAAGGAAGAAGAAAAAGAAGAACAGACCTAGAATTAATAATCAAACAATATTTTCGTAGGAAAACTTTTAAGCTCAATTTTGTTTTTATGATTAGAATTAAAGGGAGGTAAAAAATGAAAAAAATATTAGGTATTGGGGGAGGCGTTCTTGTCGTTGCAACAATGCTATTGTCAACTGGTGTTCTAGCTGCCTTTCAACAAAACCAACAGACATCCATTAAAGTGGTGTGTCCCTCTTATGATGGAGAAAATTATCTTGAGACCTTAAAAACCGATGTACCCGCCTTTGGAACCATCTATGCTGGCGAACAACCAACTGATTGGACTCCTGACGGTGTTTATATTGGTGTATGGGGCATAAAGACTAACGGCAATTTTATAAAGCTGGGCTATCTTGCTGGGTATTATAAGGGAAATCTCAAGCGAGGTTCATATGTTGGTGTCTGGAACACTACAGATAACAGTCAAACGGGACGTTTAGTTGGTGCTTATAGGAATATATTTACTATCGGACGATTCAACATCACCGGCGGAAACAACCGTATACCATTCGTCGGTTTTCTTCTGAAAAATGCAACACACTTTGGTGGAAAAATCATGCCTGCGGTAGGCGATCAAATAATCTATGTTTACGGGAGACATCAACCATTAAACAGAGAAAACGGTATGAATTCTCAAATAAATAGTGAAATCTCTCAATCTCAATGTCTGATAAATCAGCAGGCCAAGTTACAAAATATCAACATGAACAAAAACATTTGCAGAAAGACCACAAGTTAAGGACAAAGGACGCCATTTTTTCTTTCTTCTTTTTTATTTTAAAAATAACTGTAAAATACTTTTAGTAATTAGTGTAAATGATATCGGGTATCACTTGTACAATAAATCCTTTATAAGGAGAGAAACAAAGTATATCTCGTAGTTGTTGAATCGAGGGAGAAAAATTTATTTTTAATCCTTTCACCTCCTCTCCGTCCTCCCTCGTTCAACAACTTTCACCTTCCTAACTGATTAAGGTTTTTTGCATATATTTATAAATCCCTATTAGTTATCAATCGTTAATTTTGGGGTGGTAAAAATATGGAAAAATTCTTGAGAAAAATATTGATTTTTGGTATAACGCTGTTGTTTATAGGAACCGCTGTTGTAACATCGATAGAGACTAAAACAAGTATGATATCAAAAGAGCCTGTTAAAATACAGGTCCTAACAAACGGCTACCCTGTTGAAATCAAATACACAATAAACGGATTCAACAAAATACCCGTGAAAATAAATAGCAAAGAGTACACGCGTATCGTTCTAGGGAAAGAATCTAATATTTTGATAAAAGGCGTACCAGATCTACCAAACATCTGTCGCAGCATAATAATACCTGACACAGCTCAAATGAAAATAAAGGTTAAATCCTACTCATATAGGGATTACAAAGATGTTCTAGTCGCGCCATCAAAAGGCAACCTGTTGCGAACAGTGAACCCAGATGATGTGCCATATGAATTTGGAGAAATGTACACCATGGATAGTTGGTACCCTAAAAATATAGCCGAACTTACTCAACCCTATATATTAAGAGATTTCCGCGGCCAAGTCGTAAAGATAAATCCTTTCCAATATAACCCTGTTGAGAAAACCCTCCGAGTCTATTATGATATAACTGTGGAGGTTTACCAAGATGGAAACAGTAACTTTAACTCAATAACTCGTAATAATTTACCAGCTAAAATTCAAACTGATTTTAAACAAATATATGAAAATCATTTCATAAACTTCAACAACCTTGGACGTTACACCCCCGTGGAAGAGCAGGGAAACATGCTGATTATAACTTATGATAACTTCTGGGATCAGATGATGCCCTTTGTTGAATGGAAGATTATGAAAGGCATACCAACTGAGATGGTGGCAGTCTCAACAATTGGTAATGCAAATGCTATTAAAACTTACATAGCAGACTACTACAACACAAACGGATTAGCATTTGTTCTACTAGTAGGAGACGCTGCGCAGGTACCGACGTTCATTTCTGGTGGTGCAGCATCTGATCCAAGCTACTCGTTTATCGTCGGAGATGATCATTACTCTGACTTGTTCATAGGACGATTCTCTGCAGAAAGCATCGCGCAGGTTCAAACACAAGTAAATAGGACGATTACCTATGAACGTGATCCTCAAGATGGTACCGAATGGTACAAAAAGGGGATAGGGATTGGCTCTGAGTACGGTGTTGGAGATGATAATGAATATGACTACCAACACATCCGTAATATTCGTACACAACTTTTGAATTTCACCTACTCATTTGTCAATGAATTCTATGGTGGTACTCAGGGTGGTGATGATGCTCCCGGCGAACCTTCAACGAGCATGATTTCAACGGCTCTTAATGAAGGACGAAGTATCATTAATTACTGTGGACATGGTTCACCAACCTCATGGGGCACGAGTGGATTTAGCAACAGTAATGTGAATGCATTAACAAATGATAATATGCTCCCGTTTATCACATCCGTTGCCTGTAATAATGGAGAGTTTGACGATTACACATGTTTTGCAGAAGCCTGGTTACGGGCAACTCATAATGGTCAGCCCACCGGTGCAATTGGGGCATATATGTCCACCGTAAGTCAAAGCTGGGATCCTCCAATGGAAGCACAAGATGAATTCAATAATATCTTGGTAGGAATGTATCCAGATAACCAAAGGACGACCTTTGGTGCTCTCTGCTTTGAAGGTGCGATGTCAATGAATGATGCATATGGCGCGGATGGGTATTATGAAACCGATTATTGGACTATTTTTGGCGATCCTTCGGTTCAAGTACGTACAGATACGCCAGCTACCATGACTGTATCGCATGTTTCAGAAATTCAACAAGGAACAACAACGTTTGAAGTAACAGTTACCGATGTAGAAGGTGCGCTTTGTGCAATTTCGCGCAACTATGTGCTTATAGGTTATGCTTATACAGACGCAACTGGTCATGCAACAATAACTTTTGATCAACCCGTAACCGGCGGGGAGCCATTGGATCTTGTGGTAACTGCTTTTAACAAAATGTCCTATATGGCCCAGATAACAGTTATAACTAATAACCCACCCAATAAACCAGCAACACCAACAGGGCAAACAAGTGGAAAACCAGGGACCTCGTATCTATATACTACAAGCACAACTGATCCTGATGGAGACCAGGTATTCTACATGTGGGACTGGGGCGATGGAAACTTCAGCGACTGGATGGGTCCATCTAATTCAGGTGCGACTGCTACTGCGACTTATTCATGGGCTAGCAAGGGACAATACTCAATAAAAGTAAAAGCAAGGGACACTTTTGGAGCTGAAAGCCTATGGTCAGACTCATTGCCAGTCACCATGCCGTTAGACCTGCCTTCACAACAACAATCAATGAGAACCATACTCAATTACCATCTCGGAATCTAAACTTTAAAACTATTAGAACGATTCCCGCATGCATTCCCGATACCTCGACACATATTACTAACATATTAGAAACATAAACTCTCAAAATCTTGAGTGAAAGAATCAAAACCATTGCTTATAAAACGAAATTCGAAAAGTTTAAGAATAACTTAGTAATTAACATCTGTTAATAGTGGGGGTAGTAGATGAAAAAAACAACTATATCGTATTTTGTAGTAGGACTGCTATTAATCAGTAGTTTTGCTGCAATAGGAATGGGAAAAGAGGCTGTTGTTAACGTGAAGGTCGTAAATTCACAATACAACGAAAAGACCACAAATTTGCAATTTTTAGAGCCAACCTTTACAGAGCAATCTGTAGATAGAACTACTTATGTAGTGTTAAATGTTGGGGGCGCAGATGCATATTTGCATCATGCAGGTCAACCTATGTTACCGATGTATACAACCAATTTGAATTTTCCATTTGGGACCAATATAATTAACGTGAAATTCGTACCTCAGGAAGTCAAAACCATGACTCTACCATATAAAATCTTACCAACTCCGCAGCCTATAGTAACAAATATACAAGACACTACTCAGCAAGACACTGCTGTTCAATATACTATGGATCAAACAATTTACAACTCAGGGAATCTGTTCCCAGGCACCTGGGTTAACTATTACACTGGTGGTGGACTTGACAGCAATAACGAACACAAAACTTTCTTAACAGTACAGACCTATCCAGCAAGATATAGTCCTGCAACTAATACTATAAGTTATGCTGTTAGCGGGGTTTTAACAATAACCTATAAAGAACCAGCTCAACCACTAACCTTCGGCTCATCAGGATCTGAATTGGTAATCATAGCTCCGTTGAGGTTCTATCTTGATTTACAGAAGTTAGCAAATGAGAAGATTAGTCACGGAATTACTACAACAATCGAGACAACCAATCAAATATATAGAAATTATCCCGGTGTAGATAAACCTGAACAAATTAAATATTTCATAAAATCCGCAGTTGATAATGGAACCAAGTATATATTGCTTGTAGGGGGTATGAAATCACTTATAACTGGTACTCGTAGAGATGATGCAAATCAAGGTACAAAAGATTATTGGGTTCCAGTACGGTATACTAACCTTTATGATTCCCCCCCATCTATGATCCAGGATTCATTAGTGATCTTTACTATGCAGATATATATGATAGTCAAGGTCATTTTTCTAGTTGGGATTCCAATCATGACAACATATTTGCAAAATGGCACGGCATAAGTGGTAAAGATATCATAGATCTATATCCTGATGTAGCTCTCGGACGATTGACATGTAGAAACAATCTCGAAGTTAAAATCATGGTAAATAAGATTATTAACTACGAAAAATCACCTGCCGCCACATCCTGGTTCAAAAAGATGATTCTTGTAGGCGGGGATTCCTTCCCAGAAGATCCCGGAACTAACTATTATGAGGGAGAAGTGACAACTACCTATATACAACAAACTTATATGTCTGGTTATACACCTGTAAAATTATACGCATCCTACAACGTAACTGACCCACAACATACACCGACACCTACAAACATTAAACGAGAAATATCTGCTGGCTCAGGTTACTTACTCTTTGATGGACATGGTAATCCCATATCATGGAATACGCATTGGCCAGACATATTTAATTGGAAGAATACGCCGGGCGGGATAAATATTTATAAGTTCCCACTACTCACAAACGGCGGCAAACTTCCAGTATGTGTGGTCGGCGGTTGTCATAACAGCATGTTCAATGTGACGCTTTTATCTACATTGACTGATGACAAGAATAACACTCATTTTACTTGGTGTTATGGTTCTCCTTGCCCAGAGTCCTGGAGCGAATGGTTGACTCGTAAGATCGGTGGAGGGTCTATAGCAACCATGGGAAACACTGGTCTTGGTTATGGAACTCTTGGAGATAACAATCACGATGGGATACCTGATTGTATTCAATACCTTGGTGGGTATCAAGAAGGCATGTTCTTTAAAACAATAAATGAAGGCGTGACCATCCTTGGAGACGCATGGAAAGGTACGATAAGCAAGTATCTTGATGCATTCCCAGGAATGGCCGACCAGACTGATTGCAAAACTGTCGAAGAATGGCCACTTATTGGAGATCCAACTTTAAAGATAGGCGGATATCCGGCTAGCGCAGGACTTAAAGCCCAGATCAATAATGCTGAGAGCGGTGTTGAAGTAGATCTTGGTAAAAACGTCGTGCTTCAGGGTGTTGCATCTGATGGACAAGCACCTTATACCTATGCATGGGATATAGAGCAGAGTGATGGTACTATCCAGCATGTTACTGGATCAACCTTAACTTATAGCTGGAATGTACCTGGTGTATACTGGGTTAGTCTCAAAGTCACAGACAGCAGCGGCAAGGTAAATACTTATGATACTATTGTAGGCGTCGGAGACTGGCTTGGACTTGGCGACTGGCTAAATGGAAACAATCAAAACAGTCAAAGTCAGCAGCAACAAATTAATCCACAGCAGGTCAATCCGTCACCAAATCAACAAAACAGTCAACAAATTAATAGCCAACAAAGTAGTCAGCAATCTCAAAACAGTCCCAGCAGTCAGCAAAATAATCTATTACTCCAAAACCTACTAGTGCGTCATCAAACGATAAACAGATAAACACCACCAACAACTCCCCCTCTTTTTTTTCTTTTTTAATTTTTGTTAAAAAATTTCAGCAATAGGTTTAAACAACAAACATACATTCATGTGATTCGGATGCATAAAACCAAAGACCAGCTTTATGATGTTGTCAAAGATCTAAAAACAAAAAATGACTTTAAAGAAGAAATTAAAAAAATATCTAAGGAATGCGATGGTCTCTTTGATGAAGACACAATCGCCTTGTTGATCGTAGATGAACTAGGAAGAAACAAACAAACCATAAGTAAAATTGCAGAACTAAAACCAGATACAGATTGTACGGTATTTGGCACTATTACAGATATCCGCGAATCACGAAATTTTACAAGAAAAAACGGCTCATCTGGTGCAGTTGTAAACCTGGAACTTTCAGATGAGACAGGCTCATGTGGACTTGTTTTATGGAATGATGACGTAAAGCTTGTGAAAAGCAAAACCATACAAAAAGGTACACACATAAAAGTGATAAATGGCTATATCAAAGATGGTTTCAACGGTTTGGAATTAAATGTAGGTCGATGGGGTTTACTCGAAATCGAACCAGAGGACATGCCTGCGCCCAATAGAAAAAAATCATTTCCTGATGAAAGAGAAATCAAAGGAACATTGGTTGAAATAAAGCCTACCAATGCTTTTTTTAAAGACAACGGAGAAATTGGATTTGTCACAAAAATAAAAATAAAAGACAAAGACACTGTAAAAACTCTGACTCTTTGGGATGAAAAGGTAAAAGAAATACAGATCTTCCACGTCGATGATACAATAAAAATAGATAATTTTGATATAAGAAATAATAATGAATTACATGTGAATGGCCGAAGCACTATTCAACGTTGTTAACATCCATCTTGCTCATATTTCTTGTTTTTTTCAAGGGCGCATTGAGCCCTCTGAAGCTCTCTGCCCAGATATGCATAGTGCTCAGATCTAAGATTGGGAACGTGTTTTGTAATGGTATCACAGAGTGCATTTGCATTTGTACCAGAAAAAACTTTTTCCAATTTTCCAGAAGCAATTTTATCTTTTTTATAAACGTTCGAATAATATTCTACCATTATATTTTTTTGTTTCCTTTGTACTTCTATGACAAAAAAACCTGCAGGGTCGAGTATAACATCTTTCTGCTGTGTTTTTTTTGCTTCTACAAGAGGTACTTCTTTATCCACCATTTATAATTTCACCTGCTTTTGCAAGATTTTCAAGTTTTTGAAATGCAATTTCTTTTGGCAATAGTCTTTGACCGCAATCTGGTGATAGTTGTATAACTTTATCTCCAAAAATATCTATCGCTTTTTGGGCATGCTCTACAATTTCTTCTACGCTTTCAACCTTGGGATTATCTGAACGAACCGACCCCAGACATATTTTTTTGGAAAAAGAATAATCTTTGAATTTAGTTAAAAGATGTGGAGATGCTTTAAATTCATGGGATAAAATATCAACAGGCATCTCTATTAAATCAGGTATTATAGATGATACATCGCCACAGGCGTGAAGCGCAGTTGGGCAGTCTAATTTCTCAGTTATTGTTTCTATGAGTTCTTTTCCATATTCGGGCATTTCGTTTGAAAAAAATGGTTCATCTATACTTATCATATCAACATGCCTCTGCAGTAGCATTGCTTCTTTTTTAAGTGCATTTGCAAAATCAAAGGCCATTTGTTTCTCATCTTTATAGTATAGATTAACACAAGATTTACTCAGTGTAAAAGGACCCGTGATAACGCCTTTTATCATAATATTTTTCGGTATGATTGTTCTAACATATTTTTGATCTTCGATAGTTATTGGACCACTGTATTCTATTTTATCGACAACTTCCACCCTGTTTCTAATTCTGCAGCCCTTAAGCTTTCTTGCAAAGAGCTGTATAAATGGATCTCTAGTTTGGCCATCGGATACTATGTCTATGCCGGCTTCAATCATGTCGGTGACAGCTAATTTTATATATTTTGCCCAGGAAAAATTTTCTCTTTGATCAAAATAATCCTTAGCAAAATCAAGCGCGCCTATCTGTACAGGATAGGATCCAATTACACACGTTTTGATATTTTTCATTAAAATAACTTCCTCCGAGGATGATTGTCCGATGGTTTTATACCAAAATAATTCTCCATGTATTCAGACACAAGAATGTCCTGCCATGCTATCGTTGGAAAAACCAGATCTGCATTTTCTAGCGGGCCGTAAATTGCGTAATTTCCTCCAAAAAGAGCTATATTGACGTTTGATGATACATCGACTGTTTTTCTGGCAGATTCAAAATTTTTCAACCAGTTTGACTTCTCAACGACATTGTGAATGGCGCAACCTGTAGGAAGTCCGTACTCCTCTTTTATAACTGGGATGGCAGCAATAGACGCCCCACTATTTTCTCCAGGCGCAAGTGCTGCTGTGTCGATAAGAATCTTTTTAATGCCAATTTCTTCGGCTACGGCTAATAGCCCCTTATCTGTTAGATGCGCGCCGTTTTCCAATACCTCAATTTTTCCATCTGGTGATTTATCTTTTGGGTTAAAGGCCACAATAATCGCCATCTCAGGTCTATGCTTTTTTAGTGACTTTCTTTCTTTATCTGTGATACCTACGTGAATGGAGTTGTATATTGTTCTGGGGAGAAGATGCCTTTTATCAAGATACTCCAAAGTCTTTATCTTTACAACCGGATCAATAATATCTATCGAAAACGGATAGTTTTTTGGAAGAGTGCGTTCAATGAAATCTACGATTTTTTCTATATACTCTTCTTTTTTAATAAAAAAATCAGGTATCGCGGGATTATCTGTTTTCCGACTTAGGTCTAGCATGTTCTGAATGTTTTTTTTCTCTTTCTCAAAATCAGGTTCTCCTTTGAAAAAAACGCCGCCAAACAAAACAGTCGGATATTCTCCAGGTTGACCGCCGATTTTTATTCCAGATATGTCAAAAACTTCTTGCTTTTTGGTAAACAAAAACATCGGTTTATCCTCCTCTTTTTTCAATCTTGCCCATATAATTTACAACAATCCTTGAATGTAACGCTCTTTTGTCATCTAATTTTACTGATATCTCTGGCTTGATTCTTATGGCGATGTACGGTTCTCCAAAGGATGTATGTTTTTTTGCAATGCATTCTTCGATTTCTTTGTCTATTTTGTCTTTATCTTTCACTCCTATCAAATCTATTATTTCCAATTGAGCACGGAATCGATCGATAGCTTGTGATTTAAGATTTTCAATGTATGGAATCGCACCAGGTGCTTGGATTATTTTGTTTTGCTCATCTATCCCATTTTTATGCAACGCCACAAGCGATGATCCTGAGCGGTGCCCTCTGATATCATCTCCACACAACACAAGATATCTTATGTGGGGGTTGGAAATTACATTGGCAACTATCTTTTCTATTCCAATATTTTCGGTCCTCAACGGGCCGAATATAGCAACTTCTGAAGGAGGCGTGTACTCTATTTGGAGTAGTACAACTGCTACGCATCCATCGAGTTTACAAACTGTGAATTCACCACCCCATGGATAGTATTCGTTTTTCATGAAATCCTCATTTGCTTTTGCGTATATGGATAAACAACATATTATTAAAAATTTTACAATAAATATAAGGAAAATACGCTATCTGCAATAATGGTTTAAATATCCCCTACCACAGTTTTATAAATGTTTACTTCTTTCATGTTTTAAGGGATTTTCGATGGTAGATAAAGAGAATATAGAGGATTTGCCCGGTGTCGGTGCTGCCACTGCGGAAAAACTACGTGAGGCAGGTTATACTGATGTATTGAGCATAGCCGTTGCAGCCCCCAGAGAACTTGCAGCAGTAGCTGAACTTGGCGAATCTACAGCATCAAAAATAATCCAGAGTGCAAGAAAAAAAGCAGATGTCGGCAAATTTGAAACCGGAAATGCCCTTCTAGAAAAAAGAGCAAGAGTAGGTCATCTAACATCCGGGTCAAAAGCTTTAGACGAACTTTTGGGTGGTGGTTTTGAAACCCAGTCCATAACAGAACTTTTTGGTGAATTTGGGTCTTCAAAAACACAAATTGCCCATCAATTGTGTGTTACAGTGCAGATGCCAGTTGACCAAGGTGGATTAAACGGACATGCATTTTTTATAGATACTGAAAATACCTTCAGACCAGAGCGCATTGCGCAGATGGCAGAGGCGTACGATTTAGATACAAATGAGGTTCTTGAAAAGATTCATGTTGCGCGAGCGTATAATTCAAGTCATCAAATGCTGCTTGTAGAAAAAGTATCTGAACTTTCCAAAGAATTTCCTGCTCGTCTGCTGGTCGTTGATTCTTTAACGGCGCATTTCCGTGCCGAATATGTTGGGCGAGGAGTACTGGCAGATAGACAGCAGAAATTGAATAAACACATGCATGACCTGCTCAGGTGGGGAGATATTAACAACGGCGTCCTCTGTGTTACAAATCAGGTTTCCGCCAAACCAGATGCTTTCTTTGGGGATCCCACTAGGCCCATTGGAGGTCACATAGTTGGCCATACCGCTACTTTTAGGATATATCTGCGTAAAAGCAAGGGCCCAAAACGAATTGCACGACTGATAGACTCACCTCACCTGCCCGAGGGGGAAGCTGTTTTTTCGGTGCTTGAGAAGGGAATTAGGGACTAAAACCAGGGGAAAATAAGGAAAAACTTAAATGCAAGGATAAGTATTCTCTTCTTGGAGGTATATTTTATGGCATATATACACCAAGGTTGGACGTTATATACAAGAAATGTAAAGCTTAAAGGCGGAAGAAATCAAACAATATACTTCTTTAGCAAGAGGAAGCCAAAGAGTGGAAATCCCTGCGACATGCCCAACGGATATTCTGTTGGCGTTAACAAAAGAACTGGCTTACCATACTTGAAAAAGAAGTAGGAATATTTACAAAAGCTGGCGTTTTCGCCAGCTAACTCTTTTCTTTTTTTATAATTTCCAGACCCGTCTGTAGTGTTTAAATAACAAAGTTTGTTTTTGGTATTGAGAAAAGACAATGAGTTCAAAGATTGGCTTTGTCGTTAATCCCATTGCAGGCATGGGTGGAAAGGTGGGTCTTAAAGGTACGGATGGTGTTTTAAAAGAGGCCATTGCCCTTGGGGCGAAACCTGTAGCACCCGAAAAAGCAAAAGAAACTTTAAAAGAATATTTTTCAAACTATTCAACAAAAGACGAGGTTCAATGGTTTACATGTTCTGGAGCGATGGGTGCTGATGAACTTAAAAAATCTGGAGTTAAAAATATAGAAATCATCTACAACATATTTGATAGAGGTACGTTACCAGAGGATACCAGAAATGCATGTAAAAAACTACTGGAAAAAAACGTTGATTTGATACTTTTTTGTGGCGGTGATGGAACTGCAAAAGATATTTTTGAAATAGTTGACAAGAAAATTCCCATACTTGGAATACCTGCTGGAGTAAAGATGCATTCAGGTGTATTTGGCATTACTACCAGTGCCACGGCAAAGATGCTTCACGAATTTGTAAACAAAACTCTTACCATTGGTGACGTTGAGATCATGGATCTGGATGAGGAACTATATCGCAAAGGCGAGTGGAATATACGACTGTTCGGTATTGCACAGGGCATTGTGGAACCCACCTATGTTCAGGTCGGAAAAACCGTTTATGAGTCAGTTTCCGATGATGCAATAAAGGATGAACTTGCCGAACATGTTATGGATGAAATGGAAAAAAGTAGCGACTCCCTTTTTTTATTGGGACCTGGCGGCACCATTGATTATATCGTCCGAAAGATGGGTCTTGATAATACACTTCTTGGTATCGATGCAGTTTACAATAAAAAACTCATTGCTAAGGATGTCAATGAAGAAGGAATACTAAATCTTTTGAAAAACTATCCTAAAGTTAAAGTTATACTCAGTCCCATAGGTGCGCAGGGATTTATTCTTGGTCGAGGAAATCTTCAACTAAGCCCTAAAGTAATTAAAAAAATTGATGTTGACAATATTATCGTTGTTTCAACACCTTCAAAACTTTCTTCTACTCCTTTTATACGTGTAGATACGGGAGATAAAAAGTTGGATCGTATTTTTATTAAAAAAGAATTTATGATGGTCGTAATCGGCTATCGTCTCAGTAGAGTTATAAAGATACAAACCAACAACTTTTAATATTCTTTCCTGATTCCTCCCAATCATCTGATTTATAAAATTCAAGGAGGCAAATAAATTTATGAAACGAAATGCAAAGGCGTTTTTAAAAGCAGAATATAACGATCTAGTAAGTAAGAACCTCGATTGGAAGCTTCGCATACTCGAAAGCGGATCAACACCCCATGCTGTAGTAGATGGAAAAAAGGTGCTGATGCTCTGCTCTAACAACTATCTTAATTTGAGTAATCATCCTCGTCTTATAAAAGGGGCAATTGATGCGGCAAAGAAATACGGGGCCGGCTCCGGTTCGGTTCGGGCAATTGCTGGAACGATGAAACTTCATATCGAAGTGGAAAAGAGGCTTGCCAAATTCAAACGAACAGAATCTGCTCTCATCTATCAAACCGGATTTGCCGCTAATGCAGGTCTTATACCACAACTAGTCGGTGAGGGTGACATTATCATTAGTGATGAACTAAATCATGGAAGTATTATCGATGGTGTGCGACTTGCCAAAGCGGATCGCGCTGTCTACAAACATAAAGATATGGGTGAACTTGATAAAGTACTAAAAGAGGCTGACAAAAAATACAGAAGAATTCTCATAATAACTGATGGAGTATTCAGCATGGATGGGGACATCGCTCCAATGGATAAAATCGTGAAACTTGCAAACGAATACGGTGCAATGACCTATGTTGATGATGCCCATGGAGAAGGCGTCATTGGCTCCGATGGTCGAGGAATTGGTGCGCATTTTGGAATTGAGGGAAAAATCGATGTTGAAATGGGAACATTCAGTAAGGCCTTTGGTGTAGTTGGTGGTCTTATTGCAGGAAGCCAGGATCTGGTGAACTTTGCTTATAATAAATCACGTACATGGCTTCTCAGTGGTTCACATCCGCCAGCCGTTGCTGGTGCACAACTTGCTGCCATTGACGTATTGGAAACAGAGCCACAGCACGTAAAGAATCTATGGGATAATACCAAATATTTCAAGAAAGAACTCAAATCAATGGGATTTAACACAGGAGAAAGTGAAACGCCCATTACTCCAGTTATTGTTGGAGATTCGGGCAAAGCAAAAGAACTGAGCAATCTATTGTTTGATGAGGCCATATTTGCGTTGCCGATTGTTTTCCCAATGGTTGCTAAAGACAAAGCACGCATAAGAGTAATGATTAATGCGGGGTTAACAAGAAAAGATCTAGATTTTGCACTTGCAAATTTCGAAAAATTAGGCAAAAAACTCAGAATAATCTAAATATTTGTTGGTTGTGAAAAAAGGCAGCTGCTGTGAATTCTTTAATTTACGGATTTTTACTCCATTTGCCTTTCTTTTTTTGGCTTAAAACTTTTTCGATGATGGTTTGCTCGTCCACCTCTTTTATAATTTTATCATCATCTACGTTTTTTTTCAATGCTTTTTCGATTGCTGCATCGTCAGCCTTGGCAATAATCCTCTCGTCCGCTTCGTCAATATCTTTGGGTTTTGATTCTTCCTCTGTAACTTCAAAAACTGCTTCCCTCTGCGTTTTTTCCAATGGTGGTAAGTCGGTAGATTTTTTCCAATCCTTCTTTTCAAATGGTGACAATCTCTCCCATGGCTTCTTATATTCTTTATTAATGGGCGTCTGTAGCTCAGGCATAACTTCTCTTCGTTCCGGCGGCCTGGTTTCCGGTCGTCTATACTCTGCATTGACTTGAGGTTTAGGTTCTACTGGTCTTGGTGCTACAACTTTTTCCTCTCTTTTTTCAAGAGGGTGGCCCGTAATCTGATCTTTGTTTGGTATAAATTCAAAGGCTTTCTTGAAAAAATCCCTCTCTTCTATTGTTGGGCACCAGAAATATCCCTCTTCATCTTTGGAGAAATTGGGTGCATTGTGATCAAAACATGTCATAAGTTTTAATTTACCCGA